>OBXR01000026.1_pt1 | contig 137652 bp, 129 predicted proteins | sample 1476651 | NCBI WGS metagenome assembly OBXR01 (sample SAMEA2580175, study PRJEB22360) | human gut metagenome | biome: human gut; feature: human-associated habitat; material: faeces | place: Denmark | collected 2008/2010 | reverse complement strand
ACATTGAGCAACAGGAAACACCGAGTTAGTTAAAAAACCGCGCCTTATATCCCCGACCTGAAGGACGGGGTTTTACGGTGCTTTGGATAAATTGTTATAGGCTATAACTAAAGTCGTTAGCCTAATAATTGAGATTTGGTTAATTCGTTGAGAGAGGCAATTTTAACATCGGCTAATCCCCAACATTTGTCATTAAACTGCTCCGCTGCAGGCACAACAATTGAGCGCATTCTTGCGGCTTTGCAAGCAATCATACCATTGCGTGAGTCCTCTAAAGAGACACAATTAATGGGTGCAACATTAAGTGCCTTAGCAGCATTGAGATAGACTTCTGGGTGAGGTTTACTGTGCGCTAAATCAGCTGCAGAGACAACAGCAGAGAAGTAATGACGAATATTAAACAACTCAAGTACACGCTCTAGCATAAAATGCGGTGATGCTGAGGCTAAGGCTATCTTTAAACCTAATGATTGACATAAAGATAGGGCATGTTCAACACCAGGGAGCAGCGGTTTTTTATCTTCAATAAGTTGTACAACGCGAGCAATCATTCTCTCTTTAGCTTCTTGTTGTGTTACGCCTTGCCAAGGTGACACTTGATACCAAAGTTCGATAACTTGATCTATTCTTAAGCCGACGGTGTCGGGCATGCTGTCAGCAAGTGATAAATCGACACCTAATTGTGCAAAGACCTCATGTTCTGCTTGTGCCCAAAACGGCTCTGAGTCGATTAGCAAACCATCCATATCAAAAATAGCGGCTTCAATGGGCAATTTAAAAGACATGTTTACTCTCCATAATAAGGTCTATGTTGATGAAAAATGATTGTAGCAAGAGTTGATTGGAAAATCTTTTTTAATCAGTTTCTTATTTCTTTTAAAAAATAAATAGAGAAAATGATAGCTATTAAATTATTGACATATTAGCCGTTAATTAGATTAGGATATTTAGGTGCATATTGCCGAATTCTATGAGTGAGGACAAAATGAGTTATCAACATGCAGGAATATATGCCATCGTAAAACGTGTTATTGGTTGGCTTATTTTTATTCCTGCCTTTATTTCAACGACAGTTTCGTTGATTGAGTTAGCTGCGATGCCAAGAGCAAATGGCGAGGGTGTTAATGCTGTGATTAATGATTTTTTTCGAGTATTAGCAGAAATGGTACAATTTAACACCCCGTGGCTAGACTTTTTTTGGCGTCATTCTCCAGTACCCAACACTCAAATAGGTTTTAGCCAACAGAATATTATCTTCTTTGTGATCTTCTTTTTAATGTTTATTGGCTTAGCACTGAGTGCATCAGGGTTAAGAATGTATCGCCAAGTGAAATATTTAAAGGAAAATATTCAAGATCAACTAATTATTGAACGAGCACTAAAAAGTGGTATTACAGCGCAAGAGCTAGAGCAGAATATAAAATTGCCAAGACATACACTATTTACTCAAGTCATGGTGCTGTATATTTCACCTATTATTGTGATCGCAATTGGTTATTTTCTGCTGAAATTTTTAGGCTGGTAGTTATCTATCACATTGACTTAATTAAAATAAACCTCGCAGGGTAACATTTTGCGAGGTTTATTTTTATCTATCGGTAAATAAAATCAGATTGTTTTAGTGTGTGCCGAGCAAATCATCAATGATTTTTCTGGCTGCTAGGTAATCTTTTTCTTCACCGAATAAATGACAGCGATTAAGGAAATAGTAGAGTTGGTAGATAGGCTGGCGTGATAGGAATTTTTCAGATAAAGGCCAGATGCTTTGGTAACCATCAAAAATATTGGCTGGCACAGAAGAGCATAGCGGTAACATGGCAATATCACATTCGCGATCACCCCAATAACAAGCAGGATCGAACATCGTTCCTTCAGATTGACCTATAGCAGCACAATTTTTAGGCCATAAGTTGCCATGTAATAGCGAGGGTTGTGGATGATGATCGGCTAAACGGTGATTAATGATTTGAATGATTTCTTCTATATCACCGAAAACCATCCCTTTCTCTGAAGCGAGTTGCAACTGGATACCGATACGCTTTTCCGAATAGAAGTAATTCCAGCGCTTCTCCCAACCATTTGCTTGAGGAGTGGTATCTATATGGGTATCGAAATCAAAACCATAACGGGGTTGTTCTTCCCATTGATGCAATTTAGCTAACTGTTGACCAAAACAATACGCGCTGTGAGGTGTAAAAGGTTGCACAGGCAGAAATTCTAACAGTAAGAAGCTAGTATCTTTACTATTACCAATGCCTAATACGCGAGGAATACGGATCGTTTGGCTTTTTGCCAACATTTCAAGCTGTTCTGCTTCATTTTTAAAGGTGGGCAAAAATTCCCGTAGGTTAGATTTTACAAAGACAGGGATCTCACCATATTGAATTTTCCAAGTGTGGTGTATATCACCGCTTGAAAGGTGGTGTTTTTCGCTGATCTTTGCTGAAAATCCTAAATTTGATTCAAGCAAACGACCAATATTCTGCCACATAGATTACACCTCGCAAAGTTGTTTACTTAGTAGACCCAAATAGTAACGAGCGATGTTTATACTATGACAATAACACTTTAATTAAATCAATACAGTATAAAACTAAAAAACGGGATGATTATCCCGTTTTTATAGTAATAAAGATTTTCATTAGGCATTGGCGGGTTTAGTTTGCCGTTTTATTTTTGCCAATTTAATCTGATTACAGAGTAATGCAATAATAAAGAATACCGCTTGCGTGAGTACAATAGAAGGGCCTGTGGCACCGTCAATATGAAAACTGATAAATGTACCAATAACACTCGATAAAACAGAAAAAAGGATAGCGAGTGTGATCATTCGAGAGAAGCTTCGCGTTAATAGATAAGCGGTGATCCCCGGAGAAATCAGCATGGCGACCACTAAAATAATCCCAACGGCTTGCATCGAGGCGACAATCGTTAACGCCAAAATAGAGAGTAAGCCATAATGTAATAAAGCGACCGGGAGACCGACAATTCTTGCTTGATTAGGATCGAAACAATACAACATAAAGTCTTTTTGTTTAACCAGCATAATAGTAATAGTAATTAAACAAATAGCACTAATCTGTATAAGCACATCTGGGGTGATACCTAAGATATTACCAAATAATATATGCATTAAATGTTGGTCAGTATCTACACTAGCGAAGATCACCAAACCGACAGCAAACATACCAGAAAAGACAATTCCCATTACCGTATCTTCTTTTATTCGGCTATGCTCTTTTAAATAACCTGTTGCAAATGAACAAAATAGGCCCGAAAGAAAAGCCCCTATCGTTAAAGGAATTGCAGTGACATAAGCTAATACCACGCCAGGTAAAACAGCGTGAGAAATAGCATCTCCCATTAGTGACCAACCTTTTAACACCATATAGCAAGATAAAATAGCGCAGGCGATACCAATGATAACCGCGGCAATAATTGCACGTTGCATAAAAGGATATTGAAAAGGTTCAATGAAAAATTCCATTAATTCATTCATAGTTGCACCTCTTCTTGTTGAGTAACGTCTTTTGGATGCTGGGATTGTGAAATAAGTGCTTGTGAACTTTGACGTGCGCGGCGACGGGCTGCCAACATGCCATGTTTAGGCGCAAATAAGAAGGCTAATAAGAAAAGGGCGGTTTGCATTGTGACGATAACGCCCCCCGTAGCACCATTAAAGAAATAACTTAGATAAGCACCAACAGCACTGGTTACTGTACCAATACAAATAGCGATAATAGCGAGTCGTTTAAATTGGTCAGTGAGTAAATAAGCGGTAGCGCCGGGAGTAACCACCATAGCAATAACTAAGATAGCGCCGACCGTTTGTAGCGCAGCAACGGTACATGCACTGAGCAAGGTAAAGAAGATGATTTTTAGTTTTAAAGGGGATAAACCAATAGAGCGAGCATGTACTTCATCAAAAAATACAACTAATAAATCTTTCCACATACAAAATAGAATAAGAAAAGAGACACCAGTAATGATAACGACTTGCCAGACATCTTCATCAGCAATGCCGAGAATATTCCCTAAAATAATGGTCTGAACGTTGACGGCAGTAGGGTTTAATGAAACCAGCAACAGACCAAAAGCAAAAAAAGTAGAAAAAATAAAGCCGATCACCGCATCTTCACGTAATCTTGTGATGTGACGAATAAAAGTCATTGATAAAGCAGCAAGTAGACCCGTAAAAAAAGCACCCACTGCGTATGGCAGCCCTAAAATATAAGCACCGGCAACGCCGGGAACGACGGAGTGGGAGAGGGCATCTCCCATTAATGACCAACCTTTAAGAATAAGGTAAGAAGATAAAAAGGCACAGACAGCACCAACTAAGGCACTTACCCAGATAGCCTTTACCATATAGTTATACTCAAAAGGTTGTAGGAGTAATTCTAGCATGGCTAATCTCCTTGTTTACGCTTACTTTGATGAGCGGGAGTATGTTGTTCATGGTGACCATAGAAAACGGCAGCGCGTTCATCATCAGTAATAACGGTAAGTGAACGTGGATCGTCGTCGTCGTGAAGATCAGGGCCTGATAAGCTGATATGACGCAATACGCCACCAAAAGCATGCTCTAAATTCTTTTGGGTAAAGGTGGTTTCTGTTGGCCCGCTATCAAGCACTGTTCTATTAATTAAAATAACGTGATCACAAAACTCGGGTACACTACCTAAGTTATGAGTTGATACTAATACTAGGTGACCTTCTTTACGCAAGTTACGTAATAATTCAATAATGGCATTTTCTGTTTTTACGTCCACGCCAGTAAAAGGTTCATCTAATAGCAGTACGGTGCCTTCTTGTGCCATTGCTCGTGCTAAGAATACCCGTTTTTTCTGCCCACCAGATAGCTCACCAATTTGGCGATGTCCAAGGCCTGATAAACCGACACGCTCTAAACAAGCTTCAACCACTTCATGATCTTGTTTCGATGGAATACGAAAAAAACCCATTTTTCCATAACGTCCCATCATCACCACATCAGAAACCAGTACAGGAAAGTTCCAGTCAACTTCCTCTGTTTGTGGCACATAAGCAATCATATTCTGTTTAAGTGCTTGCTGAATAGGTTGATTATTTAATGTTACGGTACCTTTTGAGGGTTTGACTAATCCCATAATGGTTTTAAAAAGTGTGGATTTACCACTACCGTTGATGCCCACTAGGGCACAAATTGTGCCACCAGTGATAGAGAAACTTGCATCATAAATAGCAGTGTGACCGTTGTTATAGGTTACCGTTGCATTATCAACAGTAAGAGTAGGATTTATTTTTTTATCATTCATTGTCCAAATCCTTTCGCAATGGTATCGACAGTAATATTAAGTAGATCAATATAAGTAGGGACTTCTCCACCTGGGGCAGAAAGTGAGTCTACATAAAGAACGCCACCATATTTTGCACCAGTCTCTTTACTCACTTGTTTAGCAGGTTTATCGGAAATCGTACTTTCGCTAAACACGACAGGAATATGATGTTCTCTTACGGTATCAATCACGTATTTTACTTGTTGTGGGGTGCCTTGCTCTTCTGCATTAATTGGCCATAAATACACTTCTTTAAAACCATAATCATTGGTTAAATAGCTAAAGGCACCTTCACTCGTTACTAACCAGCGTTTTTCTTCAGGAATACGCGCTAATCTTGCTCTTAATGGCGCATCGAGTTGTTTAATTTGTTCAGCGTAACGCGCGGCATTTTGGTTATAAATTGCGGCATTATCTGGATCGTGTTCAACGAGCGCTTTACGAATATTTTCGATATAAATTAATGCATTATTAGGCGACATCCATGCATGTGGGTTTGGGTTGTTTTTATAAGCCCCTTCACGAATAGGCATAGGGGTAATACCTTCAGTGACAACGACCGCAGGCACATTACGTAATTCATTGAAAAAACGTTCGAACCAACGCTCAAGATTTAACCCATTCCATAAAATAAGATCAGCTTTTTGCGCTTTGACAATATCTTTTGGTGTTGGTTGATAATCATGAATTTCTGCACCGGGTTTGGTGATAGATTCAACAACGGCAGCATCGCCAGCAACATTTTGTGCGATATCTTGGATAATAGTAAAAGTCGTGACAACTTTTAGCTTATCTTTTGCCTGTGCAGGGGTTATAAAGAAGATTGAGGCAACTAAGCATAATGCCGTAAGCGAAATTTTATTTACAGAGCGGAACATATCCATATTATATAGCCTTATAATTTTCGTGGAATTCTCTAACTGATAATGATTATCAATATCATTTCAAAAAAGTCAAGTTATCTCTGTGTGAAAGTGAAAATAGCTATTTGATAACAGCTGATACTAAGATAACAGCATGTATTTCAATAAATGTTAAGTAAATTGTCGTCTTTCTTTATAAAAATTAACAATCGATGGTAACTATTGGTGTGAAAGGTTGTTTAATACTCACAATTGATGAAATTTACAGCCAAATCATGGCTTACTGCTGGTTAAGGTATCTGTTTTTATGAGAGAAGCTTATCCTTAGTCCATTTTTTTAATGGACAGCGTTAGGTTTGTGTTTTTTAATAATCTCCTATAAAGCATAGGGCGAAATGATGAGGATAACGTGTGAAGACCAACATAATATTTCCTTTGGCAATTTTACTGCTGGCAGGGTGTGCAGATCCCAATCACCAAACGGCGAAAAAAGAGACACCGCGATTTTTAAATAGCCAGCCTGTAGAGCACAGAGTTAATAATGCCTCAATTTCTACTGCTCAATGGAAAAACACCCCTTTTGATGAGCATATTAAACAAGCTTCAGCCCGTTATGGTGTTGATGAAACCTTAATTAAAGCCATTATTCAGGTAGAATCTAATTTTAGGCCAGAAGTGATAAGTAAATCGAATGCGGTTGGATTAATGCAAATAAAGGCATCCACTGCGGGGAGAGATATTTATCAAAATAGAGGAAAAACAGGGCAACCAACCACCGCTCAGCTAAAAGATCCGGCTACTAATATTGATTTAGGGACTGCTTATATTCAATTATTAAGAGAGCGCCATTTATCTGGGATCTCCAATCCTGAAACACTCTATTACGCGACTATTTTGGCTTATGTGAATGGGGCGGGTGCATTACTCAGAACTTTTGATAAAAATAGAGATGCGGCGATTGCCAAAATTAATGCCATGAGCGCGGATGATTTTTATCGTTACGTTGAAAAAAATCATCCTGCATCTCAAGCACCACGCTATTTAGCGAAGGTCAAAGCAGCCTATCATTTAGCGGATAACTTTTCTGATAAGCTGGCAGCAGCCGCTGATTGAGCTTGTTGTAATAAAGCGGGGAGATCAGCAATGATTTCAAGTACACCATTAATCATAAACTGTACTCCCATGCAAATTAATAAAAATCCCATAACACGAGAAATAGCATCAATACCACTGTGACCGAGATAGCGCATAATACCGGTTGAACCGCGCAGTGAAAGCCAAACAATCAGGCTAATTAAAAAGAAAGTGGTAATAGGTGCAACGTACAATACCCATTGCGCAATATCTGTACGTGAAGGAATTGATGCTGCTGTACTGATGATCATCGCAATTGTCCCCGGCCCTGCGGTACTTGGCATGGCTAAGGGCACAAAAGCAATATTGGGCGCCTGAGGATTTCGATGCGGATTTTTTTCTTCTGAAAGCGGATCGTCCACATTGGGAGTATGGGGAAATAACATACTAAAACCAATAAAAGCAACGATCATCCCCCCAGCAATACGAAGGCCTGGAATAGAGATACCAAAGGTCGTCATTATTACACGACCCGCATAAAAAGCGATGGTCATAATAATAAAAATATAGACACATGCCATAAAGGATTGTTGATTACGCTGTTCCTTGGTCATATTCCCCGACAGACCAAGCCAAAGCGCGACCGTGGTGAGTGGGTTAGTTAGCGGTAGAAGTAAAATAAGACCAAGACCGATAGCCTGAAAAAACTGGTAAACAGAGTACATAGAGTGTAAAGGCTCCTAACAACAGGTAATTAAGGCTACCGATCATAGCAAATAAATAGTAATAATAGTGTTGATATTAAGAAATATTTTTATATTTATAAGAAGGTTATAGGTATTTTTTCATTAACCACTCAAGATGTGTTTTCACCGCTTGCCAATCATAATCGGTAATACTATAGATACAGGTATCTCTGCGTTGACCGTTGGTGGTTAAACGATGATTACGTAATATGCCATCGAGTTTTGCACCTAAACGCTCAATTGCTCTACGACTGGTTTGATTTAAGATATGAGTGCGGAATTCAACAGCAATACATTGCAGATCTTCTAATGCATATTTAAGTAATAGATATTTCGCCTCGGTATTAATACCCGTTCTTTGTACCTCTTTTGCATACCATGTTGAACCAATCTCTACTCTAGGTGTATGGTTATCTACGTTCATATAGGTCGTCACTCCCACCACACGCTCACGGCGTTTATCAATAACGGCAAAAGGAAGCATTACTCCTTGTTTTTGTAATTGTCTTTTATGCTCAATATCTTGTTTTAATGTAGTGACAGAAGGAACTGTGGTAAACCAAAGTTCATCAGGCCTATCTTTAGCAATCAGTTCACGTAATGGTGATGCATGCTCCATGCTTAATGGTACTAAACGTACTAAATTACCTTCTAAGGTAGTCCAGTCTGTTATCTTTCTCATAGGCGATTCTCTAAGTCGGTGTATTAAATAGTTTCAAGGCAAGAATACTTTTTATACATAACAAATTTATTAATTGGTACGCTTATTTTAACGGTGATTAAAAATAGCTTAAGAATTTGTTTTTGTATAAAGAGAAAAATAACGTCATGAGTGTTTAACAACAGAGAATGACAGCTTAGCAACAGGGCAGGATACCGATGTCATGCTAATCTATACTTATTCGATAATCTTAATGAAGATATAGCAATAAAATAATAGGTAGCAATATGACAGACACCACCAACACCATCGAATGGGATGACTTTTTACGGGTAGAAATGCGGGTTGGCACAATTATAAGTGCTGAAATAAATAAAAAAGCTAAGAAACCCGCTTATGTAATGGAAGTCAGCTTGGGAGAGCTAGGGACTAAACGCTCTAGTGCGCAAATTACCGTGAATTATACCCCTGAAGAGCTAATTGGTCGCCGAGTTTTATGTGTTTGCAATTTTCCTATTAAGCGGATTGCAGGGTTCAAGTCTGAGGTGTTGATTACCGGGGCTGCTGATGAAAACGGTGCTATCGTTCTCGCAGAATTTAATTTACCTGTGCCTGATGGGGCTCGTTTAGCATGATCTATAGCTAATTGTCCTTTTCTTTTAACGCTCACAGCGATTTTGTTATAGTATTTATTTCACTGTGAGCGTTAATGTGTAAGGGGATGTTTTGTTATTACCTGAATTACATTTGCGATGTTATACACAAGATACGGTATCACATCAGCATGAGAATATCTGGCAGATCATCTTTGGCTTAACCGGAACGATGGAAGTTAATTTCAATCGGCAAGATTTTCTTATTTCTCAACAAAACTATTTAATTATCCCACCTACCATCGATCATGCTTTTGCCGGTCATCTCAATAATAAAAATCTTATTTTAGAACTTCCTGTCACATCACAGTGGCGACTGAATGAAAGAGGGGGAATGTTTGCCTTATCACCCGCAGCAATAGGATTATTAGCGTGGGTGCATCAATACCCTCAAGCGCCAGAGCATCATACCACTCTCGCACGTCTGCTATTAGCCCAAATGAAAGTACAACCAAGCTGGGGGGATAAATTAGATCTCTGGCTAGAAGATAAACTGCATATGCCATTAACAGCTTCTGATATTGCTGGTGCATTAAACATATCAATCAGTACGCTACAGCGCAAAGTAAAAGCGGAATTAGGCATATCTATTATGCAGTATGTGATGCAAAAGCGACTCGCTAAATCCGCAGAGTTGCTCAAATACACATCATCAACGATTGAAAATATTGCTTTAGCGGTAGGGTATGATTCACATTCGGCTTTTAGCCAAGCTTTTCGTCAATACTTTCATAAAACCCCCAGTGAATATCGACAGTAAACGACTTACTGATAAAAATGTTGACTTTTGATGTGTGACTTGTTAATTAATTTTATTAATTTATTTTTTATTCTCTATTTATTATAGATAAATAGAGAACAACAAGGTTATATTATTTGTATAGTCTTTTTTTGAATGTATTCCATTGATTATTAATATTTTTTGTCAAAATCCATATGTATTGCTAAAATAATATTAACTAATATTTTTTAAATTGGATATGTAAATGAATTTAATAATAAAGGGGCTTCTTTATCCTTTTTTTGTTTTCTTTTCAGCATATGCATTATCTTTTGGGTGCAGTGTTGATAATGGATATGATATTGAGTCTGGTAATTATAATATTTATGTGCAATTAGAGGCTGAGGTGCAACCTTATCAGAATCTAATTGTTGATCTCTCTAGGCATTTAAAATGTTGGAATAGTTATGGTGGATGGCAAGATGTTGACCATATCAATTTAGAACCAGGGACGGGCTTATCTGGGCCACTATTTAATTTTAGTGGTTCAGTATATTGGTATGGAAATACATATTCATTACCTTTAAATAGTGCGACTAAAGTTTTACATATCGGTGATCTTACCCCTATGCCGATGCCAATGATGTTGTATTTAACGCCTATAAATAACTCACCTGCAGGAGGCGTACTCATTAGATCGGGTGAAACTATTGCAACTATTAATATGTATAAAATAGCGGATTGGGATGGTGGTAATCCTAAATATTTTACGTGGGAAATAGTGTCTAAATATGATGTTACAATGCCAATTAGTGGATGCGACGTTAGTAGCCGAAATGTCAATGTTAATTTACCTCCTTACCCAGGCGAAGCACCGGTCAATTTAAATATTCACTGCGCGCAACCACAAAATATATCATTTTATCTTTCCGGACAAACCACTAATGATGATACAACCTTTATTAATTTAGCAGGCTCTGCAGGGGAAGTCTCTAAAGGTATGGGGGTTCAATTAATGCGTAATGGATATGTAATCCCTGCTAATAAAGCAATATCTTTAGGTAGAGTTAATTCGTCGACTTCATTAGGTTTAAAGGCAAGGTATGGTATGACTGGCGAGCGTGTAACTGCTGGAAAAGTAAAATCAATTATAGATGTTAACTTTATATATGAGTGAATTATTTATTAATTTAATATCTATGATTTTAATTAGCGTAAATAGCAAATGGGGACAGATATACTCGCGCAATTAAAAGCATATATAATTTGTTGTTGCTATGATAATATCACGCTTGAGTTATAGCAGTATGCCAAAGTACTTTTATTGTCGTAAAAACTTTGGTGTACATAACTTGCAGAGTGAAGCAAGTAACTGCTAATAACGTATTAAATTTTAAAGTAAAATTAAGAATGCATGTGATCTTGCGTATGGGTCACCACTGTAACTAAGGATTTTAAATGCCAATTATTACTCTTCCTGACGGGAGCCAACGTCAATTTGAAAATGCAGTCTCTGTCATGGATGTCGCTGCAGATATCGGTCCTGGACTTGCCAAAGCCTGCATTGCAGGGCGCGTTAATGGTGAGCTGGTGGACGCTTGCGAATTAATCGAGCAAGATTCACAACTGGCGATTATTACCGCAAAAGACGATGAAGGTCTTGAAATTATTCGTCACTCTTGTGCCCACTTATTAGGACACGCAATTAAACAGTTATGGCCACAAACCAAAATGGCGATTGGTCCTGTTATCGAAAATGGTTTCTACTATGATGTGGATTTAGATCATTCTCTGACGCAGGAAGATTTAGAAACGTTAGAAAAACGTATGCTAGAGTTGGCGAAAACAGATTACGATGTTATTAAAAAACGCGTAACTTGGGCACAAGCACGGGAAACTTTTGTTGCTCGTGGTGAAGATTATAAAGTCGCTATCCTTGATGAAAATATCAGTCAAGATGCACACCCAGCACTTTATCATCATCAAGAATATATTGATATGTGCCGTGGCCCCCATGTGCCAAACATGCGTTTCTGCCATCACTTTAAATTACAGAAAATCGCAGGTGCATACTGGCGCGGTAATAGCGATAACAAAATGCTACAACGCATTTACGGTACCGCTTGGGCTGATAAGAAACAGTTAAAAGCTTATTTAGAACGTTTAGAAGAAGCCGCTAAACGTGATCACCGTAAAATAGGTAAACAACTTGATTTATATCATATGCAAGAAGAAGCGCCGGGTATGGCTTTCTGGCATAATGATGGTTGGACTATTTTCCGTGAGTTAGAAACATTTGTACGTTGCAAATTAAAAGAATATGATTATCAGGAAGTAAAAGGTCCATTTATGATGGATCGTGTTCTTTGGGAAAAAACAGGTCACTGGGAAAACTACAAAGAGAATATGTTCACTACTTCTTCGGAAAACCGTGAATATTGTATCAAACCTATGAACTGCCCAGGCCACGTGCAGATTTTTAAACAAGGTCTACGTTCTTACCGTGATTTACCATTACGTATGGCTGAATTTGGTAGCTGTCATCGTAATGAACCCTCTGGTGCATTACACGGTTTAATGCGTGTTCGTGGCTTTACACAAGATGACGCACATATCTTCTGTACAGAAGAACAAATTTTAAGTGAAGTAAATAACTGCATCAAATTGATTTATGATGTATATTCTACTTTCGGATTTGAAAAAATCGTTGTTAAGCTGTCTACTCGTCCAGAAAAACGCATCGGTGAAGATGCTTTATGGGATATTGCAGAAACAGACTTAGCAAAAGCCTTGACTGATAATAATATTGAATTTGAATATCAGCCGGGTGAAGGGGCGTTTTATGGCCCTAAAATTGAATTTACACTTTACGACTGTTTAGATCGTGCATGGCAGTGTGGTACAGTACAGCTGGACTTCTCATTGCCAGGTCGATTAGGCGCTTCTTATGTTGCTGAAAATAATGAGCGTAAAGTACCTGTTATGCTTCACCGAGCGGTGTTAGGATCATTAGAACGTTTTATCGGTATTCTAACTGAAGAATACGCAGGATTCTTCCCGACTTGGTTAGCACCACAGCAGGTTGTCGTGATGAATATCACGGATGGACAGGCTGATTATGTACAAAAACTCGTCAAAGAATTGCAAGATGCCGGAATTCGTGCAAAAGCAGACTTGAGAAATGAGAAGATTGGCTTTAAAATTCGTGAACATACTTTACGTCGTGTTCCGTACATGCTTGTTTGCGGTGATAAAGAAGTCGAATCAGGCAAAGTAGCGGTTCGTACTCGTCGAGGTAAAGACCTTGGCAGTATCGACGTTAACGATTTTAAAGAAAAACTTCTGCAAGAAATCAGAAGCAGAAGTCTTCATCAGTTGGAGGAATAAGGTATTAAAGGCGGAAAAAGAATTCAATCAACGCGTCAGAATCGTATCAATGGTGAGATTCGCGCTCATGAAGTTCGTTTAACAGGTTTAGATGGCGAACAGATTGGAGTTGTTAGTCTGAAAGAGGCTCTTGAGAAAGCCGAGGAAGCAGGTGCTGATTTAGTTGAAATCAGTCCTAATGCCGAGCCGCCAGTTTGTCGTATTATGGACTACGGCAAATTCCTCTATGAGAAAAGTAAGACTCTCAAAGAACAGAAAAAGAAACAAAAGGTTATTCAGGTCAAGGAAGTTAAATTCCGTCCTGGTACAGATGAAGGCGACTATCAGGTCAAACTACGCAACCTGATTCGTTTTCTTGAAGATGGCGATAAAGCCAAAGTCACACTACGTTTTCGTGGTCGTGAAATGGCACACCAACAAATCGGTATGGAAATGCTTAATCGCATCCGTGAAGATTTGGATGAACTGGCTTCTGTTGAATCTTTCCCTAATAAGATTGAAGGTCGTCAGATGATCATGGTGCTAGCGCCGAAGAAGAAATAGTTAGGCAATTCAAGTAATAGCGTCAGTCTTTATTGACTGACTGCTATTCGCCTTATTATTTTATGTTATTAACAATGCGAAGTGGATTATAGAAATGCCAAAGATTAAAACAGTACGCGGTGCAGCTAAACGCTTTAAAAAGACTGCAGGTGGTGGTTTTAAGCGTAAGCACGCTAACCTCCGTCACATTCTGACTAAAAAATCAACTAAGCGTAAACGTCATTTACGTCCAAAAGGTATGATCTCTAAAGGAGATTTAGGCCTGGTCGTAGCTTGCCTACCATACGCATAAGTATCAGTTTTTTAACAGAATTATAGACATTAGGAGTGTTATATGGCTCGCGCTAAACGTGGTGTTATCGCCCGTGCTCGTCACAAGAAAATTTTAAAGCAAGCTAAAGGTTATTACGGTGCACGTTCTCGTGTATATCGTGTAGCTTTCCAGGCTGTTATCAAAGCTGGTCAATATGCGTACCGTGACCGTCGTCAGAAAAAACGTCAGTTCCGTCAGCTGTGGATTGCGCGTATCAACGCAGCAGCTCGTCAGAACGGCATGTCTTACAGCCGTTTCATCAATGGATTAAGAAAAGCATCTATTGAAATCGACCGTAAGATCCTGGCGGATATCGCTGTATTCGACAAAGCTGCATTTGCTGCTTTAGTTGAAAAAGCGAAAGGTGCTCTGGCTTAATTAAGTCAATGGAAGAGGGAGTTAACTCCCTCTTTTATTTTGTCTAAATTTGTGGCTTAATGGTAAAATTCAATAAGTTACACATAATGAGAATGTCTCAATGTTAAATATCGCTTTTTTCCGCTTCTTTTTTTACTTTAGCGCCTAATTTTGGGGGCTTTTGCGCGTAAGAAAAGAAACGAAAAGTAGCGCCGGAGCCTCCATTTTGGAGGCTTTTTTGTTTTCAGTACTCAAACTTGAGTTCAGAAATCAAAAGGGCAATTTTTTAATCGTCATCATTGATAACAACTAATAGACCTCATCAGGTCAAAGGAAGAGGAAACGATGCCACATCTCGCTGAACTCGTTGCTCAAGCTAAAGCAGCTATCGAAGAGGCACAGGATGTTGCTGCGCTGGATTCGGTTCGTGTTGAATACTTGGGGAAAAAAGGTCATTTAACGCTCCAGATGTCCACGCTGCGCGACTTACCCGCTGAAGAGCGTCCAGCTGCTGGAGCGGTCATTAATCAGGCAAAACAAGAGGTTCAGCAAGCACTGAACGCTCGTAAAGAACAAATGGAATCAGCGCTATTAAACGAACGTTTAGCGGCTGAGAAAATTGATGTCTCTTTGCCTGGACGTCGTATTGAAAATGGTGGTCTGCACCCTGTTACTCGCACAATTGAACGTATTGAAACTTTCTTTGGTGAATTAGGGTTCTCTGTGGAATCAGGCCCTGAAATTGAAGATGACTATCATAACTTTGATGCGTTAAATATTCCTGCTCATCACCCTGCAAGAGCTGATCATGACACTTTCTGGTTTGATGCTAAACGTTTATTGCGTACTCAAACCTCAGGTGTACAAATTCGCACTATGCAAAATAAACAGCCACCGATCCGCATTATTGCACCTGGCCGTGTTTATCGTAATGACTATGACCAAACACATACTCCAATGTTCCATCAAGTTGAAGGCTTAATTGTTGATAAAGACATTAGCTTCACTAATTTAAAAGGAACACTGCACGATTTTCTGAAAAACTTCTTTGAAGAAGATATGGAAATTCGCTTCCGCCCATCTTATTTTCCATTTACAGAGCCTTCAGCCGAAGTTGATGTAATGGGTAAAAATGGCAAATGGTTAGAAGTCTTGGGCTGCGGTATGGTGCATCCAAATGTGTTGCGTAATGTAGGTATCGATCCTGAAGTTTATTCTGGTTTTGCTTTCGGGATGGGTATGGAACGCTTAACTATGTTACGTTACGGTGTCACCGATTTACGTTCATTCTTCGAAAATGATCTTCGTTTCCTCAAACAGTTTAAATAAGGTGGGATTATCTCATGAAATTCAGTGAACTTTGGTTACGTGAGTGGGTAAACCCAGCAATTAGTAGCGAAGAGCTTTCTGAACAGCTAACCATGGCTGGCCTTGAAGTTGATGGTGTAGAGCCTGTTGCCGGTGATTTTCACGGTGTTGTTGTGGGTGAAGTGGTTGAATGTGGACAACACCCAAATGCAGATAAACTACGAGTGACAAAAGTCAATGTCGGTGGTGAGCGTTTATTGGACATCGTGTGTGGTGCGCCAAATTGTCGCCAAGGCTTAAAAGTTGCTGTAGCAACGGTTGGGGCGGTATTACCGGGTAACTTTAAAATTAAAGCAGCCAAACTACGTGGTGAGCCTTCAGAAGGTATGCTGTGCTCTTTTTCTGAATTAGCTATTTCAGAAAACCATGAAGGCATTATCGAATTACCTGCTGATGCACCTATCGGTACCGATATTCGCGAATACTTAAAATTAAATGATAATGCGATTGAAATCAGCATTACACCAAACCGAGCAGATTGCTTAGGTATTATGGGTGTTGCTCGCGATATCGCGGTCATTAATAAAATGACATGCCAAATCCCTGATATGTCACCAATTGCAGCCACTTCTTCAGCGACATTTCCTGTGCGAGTTGAAGCACCACAAGCTTGTCCTCGCTATTTAGGTCGTGTTTTCACTAATGTGAATGTGAAAGCGAACACACCATTATGGATGCAAGAAAAATTACGTCGTGGTGGTATTCGCTCTATCGATCCAATCGTTGATATCACTAACTTTGTCTTACTTGAAATGGGACAACCATTACATGCGTTTGATCTTGACCATGTCGATGGGGCTGTGGTTGTTCGTATGGGCAAAGAGGGTGAAAAACTAACTTTACTTGATGGTAATGAAATCACCTTAAAAGATGATGTACTGGTTATTGCTGATGAAAAACAAGCATTAGGAATGGCAGGTATTTTCGGTGGTGAATCTTCTGGTGTTAATGAAGAAACTAAAAACGTATTTTTAGAGTGCGCATTCTTCTCTCCATTAGCGATCACCGGCCGTGCACGTCGTTATGGTTTACATACCGATGCATCTCATCGTTTTGAGCGTGGTGTTGATTCAGCGCTACAATATCAGGCCATTGAACGAGCAACGAAATTATTACTCGAAATTTGTGGTGGTGAAGTGGGTGAAATTATTGATGTCACCAATGACAGCTATTTACCCCATGTCGCTCCTATCAAATTAACACGTGCAAAATTAGACCGTTTATTAGGTCATGTTATTGATGATGAACAAGTTGTTGATTCGTTAACACGTTTAGGTTTTGGCGTCACCGTTGAAAATGACGGGTGGTTAGCCACTGTGCCTTCATGGCGTTTTGATGTTGAAATTGAAGAAGACTTAATTGAAGAAGTTGCACGTATTTACGGGTATAACAATATTCCAGATGTACCTTTACGTGCCGATCTGATTATGACAGACCACCGTGAAGCGGATCTGCCATTAAAACGTGTGAAAACTATGCTGGTTGATAATGGATTCCAAGAAGCTATCACTTATAGCTTTGTTGATCCGAAGATCCAAAGCTTACTACATCCTAATGAAGAAGCGTTGATCTTACCTAACCCAATTTCTGCTGATATGTCAGCCATGCGTTTGTCATTGTTGACCGGATTATTAACCACAGTGGTTTACAATCAGAACCGTCAACAGGCTAGAGTTAGGTTATTTGAAGCAGGTCTGCGTTTTGTTCCTGATAATCAAGCAGAATATGGAATACGTCAGGAACTTATGCTAGCTGGTGTGATCGCGGGCAACCGTTATGAAGAACATTGGACTTTAGAGAAGCAAACTGTTGATTTCTTTGATTTGAAAGGTAATATTGAATCAATTCTGGAATTGACAGGCCAGTTAGATGAAATTACATTTAAACCAGCCAATCATTCAGCGCTCCATCCGGGACAAAGTGCTGAGATTTATCTGAGAAATGAATATATTGGCTGTATTGGTGTTGTTCACCCAGAGCTTGAACGTAAACTTGATTTAAACGGCCGTACGGTAGTATTCGAAATACGTTGGGACGCAATCGCAAACCGCAATTTACCGCAAGCGAAAGCTGTTTCACGTTTCCCTTCGAATCGTAGAGATATCGCTGTAGTTGTTCCAAATGATGTGGCTGCAGAAGATATTTTAGCTGAATGTAAGAAAGTTGGCGGAAATCAAATAGTTGGCATAAACTTATTTGACGTGTATTGTGGTAAGGGAGTAGCGGAGGGTTATAAGAGCCTCGCTATTAGCTTAATCTTGCAGGATATCGAGCATACTCTGGAAGAAGATGAGATTGCTGCCACAGTCAATACCTGTGTTGCAGCATTGAAACAGCGATTCCAAGCATCCTTGAGGGACTAGACCTATGGCGCTTACAAAAGCTGAAATGGCAGAAAATCTGTTTGAAAAACTTGGCGTTAGCAAACGCGATGCAAAAGACCTTGTAGAAGCCTTTTTTGAGGAAGTGCGTCGTTCTCTGGAAAATGGAGAACAGGTGAAGCTGTCTGGATTCGGAAACTTTGACCTACGTGATAAAAATCAGCGCCCAGGTCGTAACCCGAAAACAGGGGAAGATATTCCTATTACAGCCCGCCGTGTTGTAACTTTCCGCCCGGGACAAAAGTTAAAAAGCCGGGTTGAAAATGCGACACCAAAAGAGTAATACTTAAACACCAAAACGGCTTTCTATTGAAAGCCGTTTTTTTTGCGACTTACTTCTACGATTTACTCCTTCTATTTTTCTTTTGCTTATCTGTGATAAGCGCCTAATAGTCATTTTATTGTTTAAATAAGATGTGCTTGAGGGGAATAATCATTGGTTTAAAATTAATCATACTGGAAGGTTTATTTCCTTAGGATAGAAAATTTAATTTTCTTCATTGAAAGGGACTGTGTTATGTTGCCCTACATTTATTAGCAATATATTTATAAAAATAGCGTAATTTATGGGCTATTTACTAAACAATATGAATAATCAATATGATGATCCGCTTAATCAATTACGACACAAACAGCAAATTAGTGATAAGCTAAAACTCACTTTGCTGGTGTTAGTTTTATTTGTTCTTATTGTTATCTCACTTTCAGCCGGTGAAATTTGGTTATTCCCCAATAAATGGCTCACTGAAGAAGCTAGTTTATTTATTTGGCAAATTAGGCTTCCAAGAATATTGGCTGTGATGATGGTTGGCGCAAGCTTAGCGATTGCTGGTGCCATTATGCAGGCAATCTTTGAAAATCCGTTAGCAGAGCCGGGACTTTTAGGTGTAAGCAGTGGTGCGGGTGTTTGTGTTGTGTTACTGATTGTTTTCCAATTAGGAACTGCATACTGGTTAATAAGCAGTGCCGCGATATTAGGGGCTTTGGGGATCACCTGCTTATTAATGTTTTTCTCACAAATAAAAAAACTATCTAATGCTCAATTATTATTAATAGGCGTAGCATTAGGGGTATTAGCAAGTGCTGTTATGACTTGGCTGGTCTATTTTAGCTCTGCGTTAGATTTAAGACAATTAATGTACTGGCTTATGGGGAGCTTTAGTGGCATTGACTGGCGTCACCAAATATTATTTTGGGCATTACTTCCAATCATCACACTTCTTATTTGGCAAGCCGATATTTTAAATTACCTTTCTCTGGGGAGTTTTGAAGCCAAAAAACTCGGCATTTCTGTGATTATATGGCGTAATTGGTTTATTTTAACCGTTGGTTTATTAATTGGTTTTAGCGTTGCTCTAGCCGGCGCAATTAGTTTTGTCGGGTTGATTGTACCGCATTTATTACGATTGTCTGGTATCACACATTATAAAACCTTGTTACCGGGCTGTGCTTTAACGGGAGCGAGTTTACTGATATTCGCTGATTTAATATCAAGGCTGATGTTAAATGGCGCAGAAGTCCCTATTGGCGTGATAACTGCCACCTTAGGCGCACCTCTTTTTATTTGGTTATTAGCCACTAAACAGATGGAGCGCTTATAATATGGCACAATTAAAACTATATAAATTAGCTGTCAATAAAAGACTATATGGTATTACTGAACAAGTTAATGATGGCGAACGCATTCATTTAATTGGCGCGAATGGGGCGGGTAAAAGTACGTTGTTAATGGCCATTGCTGGTGAAGTTTCATACGTTGGAAATATATTTTTAAACGAAACTTCAATGAGAGATTATAAAATTGCCGAACTTTCTAGAATACAAAGCGTTGTTAGACAACAATCGTTAGCTTTGCCATTTATGCCAGTGTTTCATTATCTTTCTTTATCCTATCAGTTATCAAAAATGGATATTCAAGAATTGAATGCACTATTAAGCGATTTTCAAATCAATAAATTATTGTCAAAAAATATTCATCATTTATCTGGTGGGGAATGGCAACGCGTTCGGATTGTTGCCACTTTTATACAATTATGGTCAAGCGATGATTTAACAGGAAAATTAATGATGCTTGATGAGCCGACAAATAATTTAGATATTGTACAACTTACTTTATTGGATAAATGGCTAGATAAATTTTGTCTACAAGGTGGCAGTATTATTATGAGTACTCATGATTTGAATCATTCTTATCTAAAAGCAGATAAGTTATGGTTTATGTTAGAGGGAAAAATAATCAACTCAGGTGACTCAGCACTTTTGTTGGATGAAAATTTATTATCTACTACATTTAATACTAAGATTAGATGTAATAGATCAGCAAATAGTGTAATTTGGCAAGTAATAGAGTGATGTTATTGAGTCAGAGTCTGCGCATCGGAAATTATTAAGCCTTCTTTAAGGCTTTCTTAATAACAACGGGTGCTGTGAAACAGCAAATTGTATATAATTAGTTTTTATTCATTCATTAATTAGGCTACATCTTTATGAGTCACTTTCTTCCATTCTCCCGTCCTGCTATCGGGGATGAAGAGATTAAAGCAGTTGAAAGCGTTTTACGCTCCGGCTGGATCACAACAGGTCCCCAAAATCATCAGCTAGAACAAGATTTTTGTGAAAAATTTGGTAGCAAACATGCTATTGCGGTTTGTTCTGCAACAGCGGGTATGCATGTTGTTTTGATGGCAATGGGAATAGGGCCTGGTGATGAAGTTATTACACCTTCCCAAACTTGGGTATCAACTATCAATATCATTACGTTATTAGGCGCAGAGCCAGTAATGGTCGATATTGATCGTGACACATTAATGGTCAGCGCTGAATCGGTAAAAAAAGCGATTACCCCAAGAACCAAAGCAATTATCCCTGTGCATTATGCCGGAGCGCCTTGTGATCTTGATGCACTAAGAGCGGTTGCTGATGAGGCGGGCATTCCTCTGATTGAAGATGCAGCACATGCGATAGGTACTCGATATAAAGATGAATGGATAGGTGAGAAGGGAACTTCTATTTTTTCTTTTCATGCCATTAAAAATGTCACTTGTGCCGAAGGTGGATTAGTTGTTACGGACGATGATGAATTAGCCAATCGAGTCCGTTGCTTAAAATTTCATGGTTTGGGTGTTGATGCTTTTGATCGTCAAATCCAAGGACGTAAACCTCAAGCGGAAGTCGTTGAGCCTGGTTATAAATATAATCTCTCGGATATTCATGCTGCTATCGCGGTAGTGCAATTAAGTCGCTTAGAAGAAATGAATGCTAAACGTGCTGAGTTAGTTGCCCTTTATCGTGAAAAACTTCAAGATTCACCATTGGAAATGTTAAGTGTGCCGGAATATCCACACTTACATGCTAACCATCTCTTTATGGTCAGAGTTGATAAAAATGCCTGTGGTATCGATCGTGATACATTTATGGAAAAACTCAAACAAAAAGAGATTGGTACAGGGCTTCATTTCCGTGCTGCGCATACACAAAAATATTATCGTGAGCGCTACCCTTCGTTATCCCTTCCTCAATCAGAATGGAACTCTGCAACGTTATGCTCGCTGCCGCTGTTTCCTGATATGAGCAATAAAGATGTTATTCGCGTTGTCGATGCGATCAATGAAATTCTTTCGGAGCATATCTAGTGTCAACATTTGAAAAAATCAATAAAGTATCAGTCGTTATTCCCGTTTATAACGAGGAAGAGAGTCTCCCACAGCTTTTAGAGCGAACAATCAAAAGCTGTAAACAGTTAGAACAAGAGTATGAGCTGATCCTTGTTGATGACGGAAGCAGCGATAATTCAGCAAAAATGCTAGAAGAAGCTGCCAACATTGAAGATAACCATGTTATTGCGATTATTTTAAATCGCAACTATGGTCAACACTCCGCTATTATGGCGGGTTTTAACCAAGCTGATGGGGATTTAGTCATTACCTTAGATGCTGATTTACAAAACCCACCAGAGGAGATCCCCCGTTTAGTGGCAACCGCAGAAGAGGGGTATGATGTTGTCGGAACTCGACGCCGTAACCGTCAAGATTCGTGGTTTCGTAAAACGGCCTCTAAAATGATTAATGCTATGATAACCAAGGCAACAGGTCGTTCAATGGGGGATTATGGTTGTATGTTAAGAGCATATCGTCGTCATATTATTGATGCGATGTTGCAATGCCATGAGCGTAGTACTTTTATCCCAATTTTAGCGAATACCTTCGCTCGTCGTACGATTGAAATTGAAGTCGCTCACGCTGAGCGTGAATATGGTGATTCAAAATACAGTTTCTTAAAACTCATCAATTTGATGTACGACTTATTAACCTGTCTGACAACTGCACCATTACGTTTATTAAGTGTCGTAGGTAGTGTGATTGCTGTTGCCGGCTTTTTACTTGCCGTATTACTGATTGTACTACGACTTATTTTCGGTGCAATTTGGGCGGCAGACGGAGTGTTTACACTCTTTGCTATCTTATTCATGTTTATCGGTGCGCAGTTCGTTGCAATGGGTCTATTAGGTGAATATATAGGCCGAATTTATAATGATGTAAGAGCGCGTCCTCGGTATTTTATCCAAAAAGTGGTTGGCGTTAAAAAACCCAACAAAAATCAGGAAGAAGACTAATGAAAGCAATAGTATTTGCCTATCATGATATTGGCTGTGTTGGTTTAAAAGCACTTGAAAAAGCGGGTTTCGATATTCAAGCTGTATTTACCCATACTGACGATCCTAACGAAAATCATTTCTTCTCATCCGTAGCGCGTGTTAGCGCAGAAATGGGATTAACCGTGTTTGCTCCAGAAAACGTTAATCATCCATTATGGATTGAGCGTATTCGTGAGATGAAGCCAGATGTCATTTTCTCTTTCTATTATCGCCATATGCTAAGCGATGAGATCCTGAATTTAGCACCTAAAGGTGCATTTAATTTACATGGCTCTTTATTACCTAAATATCGCGGTCGTGCACCTATCAATTGGGCCATTGTCAATGGTGAAACTGAAACAGGTGTCACTTTACATAAAATGACGGCTAAAGCAGATGCTGGTGATATCGTTGCACAAGAAAAAGTAACGATTGAAGATACTGATACTTCATTAATTTTACATGAAAAAGTCAGAGAAGCTGCGGCGAAATTAATGGCTCATACGTTACCACATATCGCCTCAGGTAACTATTCAACAACAGCGCAAGATGAAAGCCAAGCAACTTATTATGGTCGTCGTTGTGCTGATGACGGTTTAATTGACTGGAATGCAGATGCTAAAACGGTTCATAATTTAGTTCGCGCCGTTACTGAACCATACCCAGGTGCTTTCACTTTCTTAGGTGAGCGCAAAATGATTATCTGGCGTGCACGTCCAGTGGCAGATAACCAAGGTAAACGTCCGGGTACTGTTATTTCAACTGAGCCTTTAGTTATCGCATGTGCGAAAGGTGCAATTGAAGTTATCACAGGTCAAAGTGAAAATGGTCTTTATGTTCAAGGCAGCCGTTTAGCCACTGAAATGGGGATCGTGACAGATGTACGCGTTGGACCAAAAGCAACAGCACAAGTGAAACGTCGTCAACGTGTACTGATTTTAGGTGTCAATGGCTTTATTGGTAACCACCTAACCGAGCGTTTATTAAAAGATGGTAACTATGATATCTACGGTATGGATATCGGTTCATCAGCAATTGAACGCTTTATTGGTAACCCTCGTTTCCACTTTATTGAAGGTGATGTCAGCATTCATACAGAATGGATTGAGTATCACATCAAGAAATGTGATGTGATCTTGCCATTAGTAGCGATTGCAACACCGATTGAATATACCCGTAATCCATTACGTGTATTTGAATTAGACTTTGAAGAGAACTTAAAAATTGTTCGTTATTGTGTTAAATACAATAAACGTATTATTTTCCCATCCACATCAGAAGTATACGGTATGTGTGATGATAAAGAGTTCGATGAAGATAATTCACGCTTAATCGTCGGTCCTATTAATAAACAACGTTGGATTTACTCTGTTTCTAAACAGTTATTAGACCGAGTTATTTGGGCTTATGGTGCTAAAGAAGGGCTGAAATTCACTTTATTCCGTCCATTTAACTGGATGGGGCCACGTCTTGATAACTTAAATTCAGCGCGTATTGGTAGCTCTCGTGCAATTACTCAGTTAATTTTGAACTTAGTGGAAGGTTCACCGATTAAACTGGTTGATGGTGGTGAGCAAAAACGTTGTTTCACTGATATTAATGATGGTATTGAAGCATTATTCCGCATTATTGAAAATCGTGATAACAAATGTGATGGTCAGATCATCAATATCGGTAACCCAACTAACGAAGCAAGCATTCGTGAGCTAGCAGAAATGCTGTTAGATTGCTTTGAAAAACATGAGTTACGCGGTCACTTCCCTCCATTTGCTGGCTTCAAGAAAATCGAAAGTAGCAGCTACTACGGTAAAGGCTATCAAGATGTTGAACACCGCAAACCAAGCATCAAAAATGCTGAGCGTCTATTAGATTGGAAACCAACTATCGAAACACGCCAAACGGTAGAAGAGACATTAGACTTCTTCTTACGTGGTGCAGTTGAAGAGTTAGGTAATAAGTAATGAAGAAAGTTGGCTTGAGAGTCGATGTGGATACTTATCGAGGTACAAAAGAAGGTATTCCACAATTGCTGGATGTCTTTAACAAGCATAACATTCAGGCCAGCTTTTTCTTCAGTGTCGGTCCAGATAATATGGGGCGCCATTTATGGCGCCTTTTAAAACCGAAATTTCTGTGGAAAATGCTAAGGTCGAATGCCGCTTCATTATATGGACTGGATATTCTATTGGCCGGTACGGCGTGGCCGGGTAAAAAAATTGCCAAAAATTTAGGCTATTTGATGAAACAAACCCAAGATGCGGGGCATGAAGTCGGATTACACTCATGGGATCATCAAGGTTGGCAAGCTAAAGTAGGCCGTTGGTCAACAGAAGAATTAATGCAACAGGTTCGTTTAGGTGTAGAAGCACTGGAAAAAGCACTTGAAAAACCTGTAAAATGTTCTGCGGTTGCTGGGTGGCGTGCTGATGAACGTGTTCTAATGGTTAAAGAAGCTTTCCAATTTGACTACAATAGTGATTGTCGGGGAACGCATCCATTTAGGCCAGTTCTAGAAAATGGTTCTATCGGTACAGTGCAAATTCCAGTAACATTACCAACTTATGATGAAGTGGTCGGTACTAAGGTAAAGGACGAAGATTTTAATCAATTTATTATTGATGAAATCAAAAAAGATCAGGGTATACCTGTTTATACTATTCATACCGAAGTTGAGGGAATGTCAAAAGCGGCTCAATTTGAGCAGTTATTGGCAATGATTGCAAACGAAGGCATCGAATTCTGTCCATTAAGCCATCTACTACCACAAGATATAGACATGCTTCCGATGGGTAAAGTTGTCCGATCTGACTTTCCAGGTCGAGAAGGCTGGTTAGGGTGCCAACAAGAGGTCTAACAAAACTATGTTGAATAACCGGGCGAGTAAAATCGGGGCCATCCTCTTGGCTCTTTTTTTTGTTCTTACCTACTTATTTCCATTGAACAGCCGGTTATTATGGCAACCTGATGAAACACGTTATGCGGAAATTAGCCGTGAAATGGTGGTGAGCGGGAACTGGATTGTTCCCCATATGCTTGATATCCGCTATTTTGAAAAACCAGTAGCAGGTTACTGGATTAATAATATTAGCCAGTTAATATTTGGCCACACCAATTTTGCCGTACGCTTTGGTTCAGTTATTTCTATCCTATTAAGTGCGCTACTTATTTATTTATTAGCACGAATGATGTGGCGTAATCGCCAAGTCGCTTTTGTGGCTAGCTTAATTTATTTATCCATGTTTTTGGTGTTTAGCGTCGGAACTTATAGCGTACTTGATCCGATGTTAGCGCTTTGGGTTACCGCAAGTATGGTGTGTTGTTTTTGGGCGTTGAAAGCAACCACGGTAAAAACGCGTATATTGGCATGGATAACGCTAGGTTTAGCTTGTGGTATGGCCTTTATGACCAAAGGCTTTTTGGCATTAGCTATCCCTGTTATTGTGATGATCCCTGTAACTCTTTACCAAAAACAGTTCACTCGGATGTTACTCTATGGTGTGCTTGCTGTTTTAAGTGCGGCGTTAATTAGCTTGCCGTGGGTTTTAGCGGTGGCGAAGGCTGAGCCTGATTATTGGCACTATTTCTTCTGGGTTGAGCATATCCAGCGTTTTTCTGGTGATGATGCTCAGCATAGTTCCCCTTTCTGGTATTACATCCCTATAATTTTACTGGGTGTTATTCCTTGGCTTGGATTATTACCAGGGGCACTAACTAGTGCATGGAAGAAGCGCCGTAAGCGTCCTGAACTCTTTTTCTTACTATGTTGGTTTGTAGTACCTTTCCTATTTTTTAGTATCGCGAAAGGTAAATTACCTACTTACATGTTGCCATTTATGGGACCGTTGGCGATGTTAATGGCCAAATACGGTGTAGACTGTGCTAGAAAATTTAAAATGAAAGCACTGCGCATTAATGGCTATATTAATATTTTTATTGGTGTTGCTGCTGTTGTTGCGATATTAATTATTCAATTGGTTTCTTCTAAACCTATCTATATGCCTTATGAATGGTCCAAATGGGTATTAGCGATTGTCGCTTTCTCATTATGGGGCATCATTGGTTATCTCTGCTCTACATTAAATGGTAAACATTGGCTATGGGCAGCCTCTTGCTCTTTAGGGGTAAGCTTATGTATTGGGCAAGCCATTCCCAATAGCTCTATTGATGGCAAATTACCACAAGAGTTTATTCGCCAAAATATCGATACCCTCAATGCGAGCAAATATATAGTCAGTAACAGCGTTGGTGTGGGGGCTGGATTAGCTTGGGAATTGCAACGTAGCGATATCTACCTTTATGAGAGAACAGGGGAATTAACCTATGGAATTGAATATCCAGATTCTCAACATAGATTACTAAAACCTGAAAGTTTTGAGCAATGGTTAGAAAATGCCAGAAAAGAAGGTAATGTCTCTGTGGTGATCACTTATAAAGATCCGAAGAAACTGGCACAGATGCCACGACCTGAAGAGTTAGTGACGAATCGTCGTATGGCTATTTTGACCTATGAGAAACGTAAGTAATGGCCTTTTTTTTGTTACTTATTGTTAGTTTGCTAACCTGTATTGGCCAAGTTTGTCAGAAACAAGCAGTGGTGAGTTGGCAAAATAATTCAACCACTAAAGCCAGAAAGACGATTTTCTGGCTTATTACTGCCATCGCTATGCTAGGCTTTGGCATGTTATTTTGGTTACGTTTACTGCAAATCCTCCCACTTAGTATTGCTTATCCGATGTTGAGTATTAACTTTATTGTCGTCACTTTGATAGGCCAATTTATCTATAAAGAGACGGTTAATGTGAAACATTGGGTTGGTATTGCCTCGATTATGTTAGGTATTGTGTTAATGAGTATGCAGTCATGAAAACCGGTTACTTATGGGCCATCGCCAGCGCATTATTAGTCACAGTTGCACAACTGCTGTTAAAACTAGGTATGTCAGAATTACCTGATCTGCAATTAGAAAAACAGTGGTTTGATCTTCATTGGTTATGGGCAAACATAATACCTATCAGCGTTGTTTTCGTGGGACTGATTGGCTACGTACTGTCAATGGTTTGTTGGTTATTGACTTTACGTACAATCCCCCTAAACAAAGCTTATCCACTCATCAGCCTTAGCTATGTCTTTGTTTATATTCTCGCGGTGGTTTTACCTTGGTTTCAAGAAACGCTGTCGTGGTCTAAAACAATAGGTATCATTTTTATTATGCTAGGTGTTTGGTTAATAAGCCAAAAAACGGAGCAAACAACATCGCATTAGCTTAACTTAGAGAGTGTTATTTTCTCTTTAAAGTGAGCTATTGTGCGATTGACACTGCCAATGCTTGTGTATTCACCTTCAATCACTTGTTTTTACGTAAAAAAGCAGATAGATTTTAAATCTATTGTCAATAATTGGGTGGATGCAATGAGAAAGCCTACTTTTTATTCTTTCTTACTCTGTATTATTCTGCTAGCTGGATGCTCATCGAGTCCCTCTAAGCGTCTCCCACCCGCGCCCCCGTTAAAAACGCAACTTTCTGATCCTATTATGGTCATTGTGCAATTAAAATCTCAGCTAGAGCAATGGTATGGTACGCCTTATCGCTATGGTGGCATGAGCCCATCCGGTATTGATTGCTCAGGGTTTGTGTATAGGACTTATAGTGATCGTTTTGATATACAACTGCCAAGAATGACTATCGACCAAACTAAATATGGTACACAAATTAGTAAAAGTGATTTGATGCCTGGTGATTTAGTATTTTTCAAAACCGGAGGAGGGGATAACGGGCTTCATGTTGGTATTTATGATACTGACAATACCTTTATTCATGCTTCTACCAGTAAAGGCGTTATTCGTTCATCATTAGATAATGCGTATTGGAAAAAAACTTTCTGGCAGGCTCGTCGATTGTAATTTTGTGCCATTGAAGGCGCTAACCTACTGAGTGTTATGCTATCTTATAGCTAACTTTTTTCATATAGGGATATCTTATGTCAGGCAAATTGCGTCTACTTCTTTCTGAGTCTTATGATCCATGGTTTAACCTTGCGGTTGAAGAGTGCATTTTTAAACAGATGCCAGCTGATCAACGAGTCCTTTTTTTATGGCGTAATGATAATACGGTGGTGATTGGTCGAGCACAAAACCCATGGAAAGAGTGTAATACCCGAAAAATGGAAGAAGATGGTGTGAAATTGGCGCGTCGCTCAAGTGGTGGCGGTGCAGTATTTCATGATCTAGGTAATACCTGTTTTACCTTTATGGCAGGCAAACCCGAATATAATAAAACCATTTCGACGCAAATTATTTTAGATGGGTTATCGAAAGCCGGCATACAAGCAACGGCATCAGGACGAAATGATTTAGTCGTACCATTGGCTGATGGTGAAAGAAAAATTTCTGGCTCAGCCTATAAAGAGACAAAAGATCGTGGTTTTCATCATGGTACTTTATTAATTAATGCTGATTTATCTCGTTTAGCTAACTATTTAAATCCAGATCCGAAAAAACTACAGGCGAAAGGGATCACTTCGGTGCGCTCTCGTGTCACTAATTTAGTGGAATTAAAACCCGATATAACTCATGAAAAGTTATGCCAAGCGATTACTGACAGTTTTTTTGACTATTATGGTGAGCGTGTTGAAGCTGAAATTATTTCACCACAAAAATTACCTGATTTACCGGGTTTTGCAGAAACATTTGCAAAACAAAGTAGTTGGGAGTGGAATTTTGGTCAAGCGCCTGCGTTTTCACATCTATTAGATAATCGCTTTAAATGGGGTGGTGTTGAGCTGCACTTTGATATTGAACGCGGTACGATTATTAGAAGCCAAATTTATACCGACAGTTTAGATCCCGCACCATTAGAAAAGTTATCGCAGATGTTAGTTGGACAGCGTTATGCTTCTGGATCGATGAAAAGACTATTAGCACAATTAATAGAGCAGTCCCCAAATAACCAATCAGAGCTTGAAGAGCTGCAACAGTGGCTTGTTCATGCGCTTTCTTAATTGATTATTATCTATTTAAGAAAACGACTGACAATAAAATGGTTTGATATAATAAACAAAGCGGGAAAACATGATGTTTTCCCGCTTTGTTTTGTCAGTCAATACTTCTGGCTATATTAGCTATTTTCACATGACATAAAACGACGTGTATCTGGTAACTCACCATGTTCTCTAAATTTAGCTGGTGTAGTGTTGAAGTGTTTTTTAAAGATACGAGTAAATGTTGCTTGGGAACTAAAGCCATACATCAAAGCAATATCTAAAATGGACATGTCTTTTTCTTGTAAAGACTTTGCTGCTTCCAATAAGCGACGTTTACGTACATATTCGCCTAATGTGCAACCTTTAAAATCTTTAAAAATACGTTGCAAATGCCACTTCGAGTAGCCACTTTTATTTGCAATCGTATCAATCTTTATACCCTCATTACGTTGTAACTGAGTTTCTAACCATTTCAGAATATCATTAACGACATTTTCAGCCATAAAAACCTCCCACAATAGGTGGGGACATAGTGCCCAATTAAATAGAATAGTAACGTATGTTATTTGTAATCTATTTTAAGCATAGAGGAAATAATAGGTAGGCAAAAAGTGCTTTTTATGATTGATAATCATTATCAAATCAATAGGAGTAAGTAATAAACAATGATTGATAGATAGTCTATCAAAAAGAAAGTGATAAGTTTTATAAAATTGGCGCATTTTATTTTATTGAATTTACTCTATTATTTAACAATCGCTAAATTTTGTTATAGCTGTTGTTTTGCAGACTGTTATATTTTTTGATAAAAAATCAATTAAATCATTGATGAAGATGTATTTCAAATCCAATTTTATTGGTTGAAATCGTTTTTTTAATGATTAATATTTCTAATTAAAGTAAGTATTGATACTTGGTTGTTTAAAGTGCTTTTATCAATATATAAAGGCTAACATAAATCTGTCAAAAAACGGTTATTGCATAGGGGGGATTGTAGACAGGAGCAGAAGATAAAAGCAGATATGCTAAATAAGCTCACTCGCAGACAACGGGAGACACTCTGCGAGTGAGACGAAAGATTTTTTATAATAAAAAATGCTCTCTTACAATTTCACGACCTATTTCAATCGATGCTGTTGCGGCAGGAGAAGGGGCATTACATACATGTAATGAACGTTTGCCTTTAACAAAGTGAAAATCATCGACTAATTTTCCTTCGCGAGTTAAAGCTTGGGCGCGTACACCTGCCGGGCCTGGGTGAATATCTGCTTCACGTAGAGCAGGAATAAGCTTTTGTGCATTTTGGGCAAACAGCTTACGTGAATAGGAACGACGTAATTCGGCCATCCCTTCACCTAAATAATTTCCGGCTATTTTCCAAAATCCTTTATAGGTTAGTACTTCAGTGAGATCTTTTAAGTCAATATCACTTTTCTTGTAGCCTTCACGTTTAAAGGCTAATACGGCATTAGGGCCTACGTCACGATGCCCGTTATACATACGTGTAAAATGGACACCTAAAAATGGGAAATCAGGATTCGGCACAGGATAAATAAGATGATTAACTAAATAATTTTTATTTGAGTTGAGCATAAAATATTCGCCGCGAAAGGGAACTATCTTCATGCCGGTATCGTAGCCCGCCATTTTTGCTACCCGATCACTAAATAATCCAGCACAATTAATCAGCCACTTTGCGGTAAATTGTGTTGTAGATGTGGTGACTGTTACCGTTTCGTCCGTTTCATTAATCGCATTTACTGCTTGGTTAAAGGCAAATACTCCACCTCGAGCTTGAATGATTTCAACGTGTTTGGCGGCAATTTCCGGATAGTTGACAATACCGGCATCAGGAACAAGCAAAGCAGCAATACCATTAACATAAGGCTCTCTGGCTTTTAGCTCGCTCTCGGTCATTTTAATCACTTCAAGGCCATTTTGTATTCCACGTTGATAGATATTTTCTAATGCTGGTAGCTCTTTTTCATCAGTTGCCACAATCACCTTGCCACAACGATCGTAATAGAGATGATGCTGTTTACAAAAATTGTAAGTCGTGATGTTACCTTGCTTAGCGAGTCTTGCCTTTAAGCTTCCTGGTGTATAGTAAATCCCCGAATGAACAACATTGCTGTTATGGCCACTTTGATGAACAGCGGGGCCAGACTCCTTATCAATCACCAGTACTTTAAGCTCAGGTTGGCTTTCTTGTAATGCACTGGCAACCCCTAATCCTACTAATCCTGCACCGATGATAATTACGTCATAAGTCATAATACTACCCATATAATCCAGTATAAGAGTTAATTTTTTTCTTGTTGTAAACGCTTTAACTTTCCACGTACATTGGCTAAATGAAGACGCATTTTGTGGCTAGTTTCATCACTATCTTGTTGTCTTATTGCTTCAACAATAGCTTCATGCTCTGCAATAACACGCTCAGTTTCGGCAATACGTCCTTTATTTTGACTTAAGGAATACATCAATACGCCAAGATAAAGCTCATGTAAGTTATCGAGGATGCGCACGAAAAAAGGATTATGTGAAGCAACCATAATGGCACGATGAAATTGATAGTCTTCTTGATGACCAATGTTGTTGTTTTTCTGCGTGGCTAAGATAAAGGCCTGATGTGCTTGCTCTATCGTCAGCAATTCTTCTGGTGTTCGGCGTAAAGCGGCAATGGCTGCCGCTTCATGTTCAATGACCTCACGCATTTCAAGCAGTGATTCAATTTCTTGAGGACAAGCAATTTCCATCACAATAGGTTCGTATTTACTCAAGATAGAGTGGTCAATAACGCGTCTACCGCCCCCTTGGCGTGACGTAATAATGCCACTCGCTTCTAATACCCCTAATGCTTCTCTGATGGGAACTCTGCTAACGCCAAAGGCGTCAGCGAGTACATTTTCAGACGGTAGCTTTTCACCAATAGGATAGGTCCCGTCATAAATATTTTGCTTAATTTGATCAAGAATTTGTTGCGACGCTTTTTGGCGTGAGATCTTTTTTATCATCTAGTTTTCTCCAGATACTTGCCCTACATTGACCAACTGTTTTTTAGAGCGCAACAGATGGAAAGCGCCAGTAAGTAAGATCAACGCCATACCTAATAAATCGGTATATAGTCCGGGCTTAATCATTAAAATAGCGGCCGCTGCAAAGGCGATACGTTCAAACCATGTTGTTTTGATTATCCAAAAATTCGCAGTGGCAATACTTAGTGCATAAATTCCCACTAATGCACTAATGACCATTAACCCGATAGAGATAACACTTAAATTATCACCTTGCATCAGTAATGCAGGGTTATAAACCAAAATAAAAGGAATAATAAAACCAGGGAGTGCTAAACGTACCGCATCCCATGAAGTTTGCATCGGATCGGCTCTCGCAATACTTGCTGCCGTATAGCTTGCTAGGGCGACCGGAGGAGTAATATTGGATAACGCGCCAAACCAGAAGACAAAGAAATGAGCCGCTAAAGGCATCACACCGGCTTTAATTAAAATAGGTGACACTGTAACGGCAACCACGATATATAGAGCAGTTGATGGTAAGCCCATACTTAATACAATACAGACTAACATCACAACCAGTAAGATCATCCATAATGTATTGTCAGTCATAGAGACAATATTAAATGCTAAGGTCGCACCGATACCTGTCATGGTAACAACACAAATAATCACACCAATGGCAGCACAAGCGATAGTCACTTGTACCGAGCCACGAGCCGCTTCTGCTAAAGCATCAGCCACTTTAGTTAATGTCATTCGTACCGTTTTATCAGGTGTGAGCCAGCTGGCAACAATAATGGTTAAAATACCAAGAAAACCCGCATAAATAGGGGTTTTACCCATTAATAACGTGCCAATTACAATAATTAAAGGTAATAGTAATAAACCGCGTGCTTTTAATACCGCTTTAACTTGTGGAATACTCTCTTTGCTAAGTCCTTTTAAACCTTGTTTTTTCGCTTCAATATCAATTGCCATGATCAAGGCCGCGTAATAGAGCAACGCAGGAATAATCGCGGCAATAACAATCGTGGTATAAGAAATTCCCAAAAAGCCCGCCATAATAAAAGCTGCCGCACCCATAATTGGTGGCATGATCATTCCACCTGTAGATGCAGTAGCTTCAACGGCACCCGCAAAACGTGATGTTAAGCCAATGTTTTTCATTAATGGAATGGTAAAGGTTCCCGTAGTGGCTACGTTGGCGACCGCGCTACCACTTAATGAACCTGTTAATGCTGATGAAATGACGGCAACTTGAGCAGGCCCCCCACGGCGACGTCCCGCCATGGCTAGCGCTAAATCATTAAATAGTGCTGTGGCACCACTAACACTTAAAAACGAACCGAATAAAATAAATACCACGATAGCGGTAGAGGCAGTAGAGAGTGTAATACCAAAAATACCTTCACTGGTCATAAATAAACGATATAACAGTCTTTCTACAGAAAATCCTGCATGACCAAAAATACCCATAAAATATTGGCCAAATAGGGCATAGATAATGGCGAATGTGGCTAGGCTAGGAATAAAATAGCCCGTTGTTCTTCTTGCTGCTTCAAAAAGAACAATAATGCCAAGAATTGCCATCGCATAATCCATTGTGTTGGGAATACTTTTTCTTACCACATGGAGATCAACATAGTTAAAGAAAAAATAGCCATAGCTGATTAATGTTAAAGCGATAAACAGATAATCCCAGCCATTAAATTTTGCGGTAGAAAATCGTTTAGAGAATGGAAATAAAATAAAACCAAGGATCAAAATACCACTAAGAAAAATAGTATTACGGTAAAACTCTTGGGTGTTGGATAAGGCATTAGAGTAAATAGCATACAACGAAATGAATATCGCCAGCGTGGTGGTGATTTTTAAATAGATACCGGTAAGGTGACGAGTGCCTGAGCTAGCTTCTTTATCTAATGCTGGTGGCTCTACCGGAGTTAGGTGGTCATTATTAGTCATAACTCACTCCTGTTATTTATTATTAGTTTGCGTTTGAGCTTCAGGTGGAATTAAATAGTCAGGGATATCTAATCCAATTTCTTTGTAATAACGATAAGCTCCAAGGTGTAATGGCACAGAAACACCTTTTAACGCATTTTCGGTGGTGATGTATTTTGCAGCACTATGTACTTGATGAACTTCTGGTAAGTTTTCAAACATGGTTTTAGTCAATTCATAAACTAACTGGTCATCAATACTTGTGGTTGTCATTAAGATATTAGGTTGTGCAATGGTGTTTACTTTTTCTGCTTGGCGAGGGTAGGTATTTGCTGGTATTTCAAAGCGAAACCAAGAGTTAGCAATATGATTAATATCATCAAGTTGCTTATCAGTCACTTCAAGTAATTTAGCATTAACACCACTGGCATACATATCGGTAACCGCAGAGGCGGGAACACCCGCAGGTAATGCTCCCCCATCAAGGCGTCCATCACGCATTGCTGAAACGGTATCTCCATAACCAAGATATTCAGGAGTGATCTCTTTTTTAGTTAAATTCACACCTTTAAGAATGATAATGGTCGATTGTTCAGTGCCACTGGCTTGTGGCCCGACAGAGAAGCTGGTAGCACGAATATCATCCAATGTTCCTGTTTTTACTTTGTCATTCATTAAGACAAAGTGCTCTACATTTGGCCAAAGCATTGATATAGAACGTAGATTTTTTTCAGGTTTGCCTTCAAAATTACGTACACCTTCGTAAGCTTCCACAGCTAATAGACTTTGTAGAATAGAAAGCTGAGCTTCGTTTTGTTGCATTAAATAGATATTTTCAATTGAGCCAGCAGAGGACTGCCCTGTGACTTGTATTCCTCTATCCTTGAGGTGGGTGCTCCAAACATTGGCTAAACCGACTCCCATCGGGTAATAAGTTCCTCCTGTTGAGGCCGTTGCTACAGAGAGAAATTGCTTATTGGCATTCTCTTTTTTGCCGATCATTGCTAGTGATACAACAGCAATAACAGCAACAATACCGATGGCAAGCTTTGTTTTTCTTATTCTCATGATGTTGTTCCTGTACATAAAAACGCAGGTGAATATTTCACATCAACTTGTATACAACATGACAACTTTTATAGGTAAAGGAAGGTTACGAAATTGTGAACTGGGTTGATTAATTTGATATGTGAATGTAACAAATTGTGATCATGATGGTAATTATGTAAATTATATCCATAATTAAGGGGTTTTTATCAAGAAGACAGAGAAAATATCGATAACTTGGGTTGTTTGAAAAATAATTCACTAAAAAATAAATTAATAATAGATTTTCTAAAATAAATAACTATTTACATTAAAGGAATAAATAAGAGCAGAGAGGGGCGAGAAAATAATAATTAACGGGTATGGCTAACGAATAAATATCAAAATTAGTCAATTAAAGATAATAAATAATTAAAAATTATTATTTTATAATGAGATGGAGAGTACGCCATTGGCTATTAAAATAAATACTCCCGACCACACTAAGGCTGAAATAGCACTTGTTAGATAAATACCATAAATGGGGAGTTTTAATAAACCTGCGCTAAAAGGCGTAAGGTAGCGAAACACAGCTAAAAAGCGTGAAATAAAAAGAATAAAGAATGCTTTATTTTTTAACAGTTGTTGTATACGTAAGATCTTTGTTTGATAGCGGGTAACCCATTTATTTAAGCGAGGGAAATAATAAATGGAACGCCCTAACTGATAACTTGCTATAGATCCTAATAAGGCACCTAAACTAGTTGCTAACCAAAGTAAAATAGGCGAATGGAAGGGCAAGCAAACCCCAAATATTAAGATCAGCATTAACGATGCGGGAGGTAAAAAGGATGAAATACCAATAGTAGATTTTCCCGCAGTGAGTAGGGTAATAGTAAAAAATAAAGCGATAGGAGAAACATGACTTAATGTGTCAAGCATTGAATGGAGTATCTCCATTTTATTCTCCTTTGATAATATTTTGCCCCTTTAGTATAGAGTGCATCTTTATACCAGACTGTCCGTTAGCCTAGCAAAATTTAATGGTCAGAAAAAGTAAGTCAAGAGCTTGTAAATAAAATGCCCCTCCATTTTAATGACTAATCCGTTAACTGGAGGGGCTTATTACTAAATAATTAAATTATAATTAATGTGCTTCATTAATTTATCGTTATCACGATAATCAACAGGAATGGCTAACACAGCAGGACCATCAACAGCTATTGCTTTACGTAAGGTTTCACGAAGTTGAGATGCGCACTCAACAGAAAATCCTTTAGCACCAAAAGATTCTGCATAGCGTTTAAAATCAATGGGACCAAATTTTACGCCAGAAGGACGGCCATATTTTACTTCTTCTTGCATCTCCACCATATTATAAGCATTATCAACCCAGATAATATGCAATATATTGGTATTAAGACGAACTGCGGTTTCTAGCTCCATTGAAGATTGCATAAATCCCCCATCACCAGAAACAGAGATAATTTTATCGCAAGGACGTACAAAAGAAGCGCCTATTCCCCAAGGTAATGCAACTCCCATGGTTTGTTGGCCATTAGAAATTAGCATTTGTCTCGCTCTAAAACTATAAAGGTAACGTGCAAGCCAAATATGAAAACTCCCCATATCAATACAAAGAGTGACATCGTTATCAATGATATCTTGCATTTCATGTATGATAGTTAAAGGATGAATAGGTGTGCCTTGTCTAAAATAACTATTTTGTTGCAAAATTTCCCTTTGCTGACGTATTTTCTCTAGTATTCCTTGGCTCTGATTAGACAATTGTAATTTTGAATTAGGCTGGTGAGTTAATTGTTGCGTTAACTCATCCAGTGTTAATTTAATATTGCCTGTTAATTCTAAGGCAGGGCAGTAAGCTAAATCGATTTCAGCTTGGATCTCATCAATATGGATAATATTGGCATTATGACTGTTCCATAAGGAAGGCTCATACTCAATCGGGCTATAACCTAAAGTGATAACTAAATCAGCGTGTGCCAGTAATTCATCCCCTGGCTGATTATTAAATAAGCCAATTCGCCCGGCAAAGAGTGGAAAATGGCGATGGGCAATAGCCCCAGCAGATTGATAAGTACCTACAATAGGAACAGGAAAAATATCAAGGAAATTCTGTAAGGCAAGAGCATTTTCCGGATCGCTGGCTTGAAGCCCTATTAATATCACAGGGTTTTTCGCTTGTAATAATAAGCTGATCGCTTCTTGAATTGCACTATCACTCGCCGCACCTAAATTAGGTTTGGATTTAGGTGTTAATAATGGGCTATCTACCTCATTATTGAGTATATCCATTGGAAAGGTTAAAAAAGCCGAGCCGGGACGACCTGACTCCGCATGACGAAAAGCATTGGCTAACGTCTCTGAAATTGATTGTGAAGAATCAACTTCAGCACAAAACTTAGTGATTGGGTTAAACATTGTTACTGTGTCCATACTTTGATGAACCAGTTTAAGTCTATCCGTAGATTTAACTGAGCCTCCTAAGGCAACTAGAGGATCACCTTCTGATGTAGCTGTCGCAATGCCCGTTGCTAGATTAGAACAACCGGGACCAGAAGTGGCTATCGCCACACCCGCTTTACCGGTTAAACGTCCTACCGCACCCGCCATAAAAGCCGCATTGGCTTCGTGACGCACAACAATAGTTTTAATTGTTGAATCAACCAAAGAATCAAAAACACGGTCAATTTTGGCTCCGGGGATCCCAAAAACTTGTTTAACACCATGTTGTTCTAATTGCTTAACCACCAAGTCAGCACCGCAATTCCAATGATGAGAGTTCATAAAACCTTCTTTAAGTTTGCAAGTGAATGAATAAAAACAGAATGACCTTTAGGAATGATTACTTTCAGTTTTCGGCTTGTTCTATTGCCTGATGAAGGTCATCGGGCATTAAATTAGCTTCTAAGAATGTTGATTGATGAGGTAAGTCAATAGTAAAACGAGAGATAACACCGATTTGTAGGGTGCCTTTTTTTAATTGATAATCAAGTACATGGCCACCACCTTCACGTTGGTGATCAATATAATGCTCATGAAATCCAGCAACATTAAGGCCTTGAGTAAATTGCGGGGAACGAAAGCCGGCAATAATACCCATTTCATCGTGAAAGGTAAAAATAGGCTGATTTTCAATGGCTTCTAGCATGGGCACATAAGGAGGCTCTTGACGTGGCACTGTACGTGTTTTAACTAATTCAAATTCGCCTTCAATTTTGATGGCACAAAATAGATTATCGGAAGGGACATATTGGTTAATAATATTGTGAACCTGTTGTTGAGAGACAGGATCTGAAAACTGATGTGTAATATCAGGTTTAAAGAAAGTCATTACAGCAAAAGGCGAGCCTTGATCTGGACGGGCTTCTCGCGCACTGCCATCTGAACGTAATTGAAAAACGTTACTATCAAAGGCGACCAATTCGCCATCAAGATGATTAAAAGTACCTAAACCAAAATCACCATGCTTTAATAAATCAGCAATAGTAACATCACTATCATAAACACCAGCAATAAGACTACTCATTAAAGAATTTTGGTAGATAGTACATTCTGGATGTTTATTAATATAATGATTTAAAGAAGTTATTATTTCTTGGGTGCAGTTGCAGGAACTATGAGTATTTTTATGGTTGTGGGTGATATCACTATTATCTCGCTCGATATGGTTAAAGCTAGTTTTCATAATGAAGCAGATCCTTATTTATTTAGATAGACATTCATCAACTATCAATTTCATTATTAGCCCTATAGGTAAGATTTTCAAATGTTTTAATTGATATTAAAAAAGATGTGATAATCATAGAGAGTGAGATTAAAGCTATTTTATTGTTTTTTATAAATTTAATTTTACGTGTAACTTTATTAAAAAAAAATTAAAAAAATATCAATGTTATTGATGAGGTTGCTTTGTTTGTTTCTGTGGGAAACTATAAATTAATGTAATTATTTTGAGCGATTATGAGTAATCACAAGGAAATTAAAGAAGAATTTAAAGAAAATGGATATTAATAGTTTTTTATTTTCATTGTGATTTATTAGAAATATATTTTTAGTTATAAATAATAAAATTAATTTTCTTAAAATTTAAAAAAAGATTAATTTTAATAATTATTATTTAGGAGGAAGTTAGAGTTATCAAGAAGGATAAAAGTGTTACAAAATGTAACTTTTAATTCCAGGTAAACAGAAATGTATCTATATATGTAAGATTGCTGTTGTTATTATGTAAGTTGTTAATTTTCATTTGTCATTATATATCAACAGATTATGTTGATTTTTTTACATTTATGATCGGTATCTCCGATCGATGGTCTGATTATGATAGGTTTTACCTATTGCATTTCAATTAATTGATCGATTAAAACGTTTTTACTAAGTCTAATTATGACAATATAGTAATAAAAATTTTAGTTAAGTAGAGGGTAAAGTAAGAAAAAGGAATGCTTTCACAAATGAAAAAAGATGATAATAATAGCGTTAGTATGTCGGATTTTTTTAATAAAAAAACAGGGTTGTTTATAAAGTATAAAAGGAAAGAGTTAGGTTTAACAGGACAGGATTTAGCGATCATATTGAATGTTAGTCAGCAACAAATTTCTCGATATGAAAATGGAACTACAAATATTACTGTTACCTTACTTAATAAAATACTGATGATATTGGACTCATCATGGAGTGAGTTTTTAACATTTAATGAATTAACTGATAGGTATTAATTCTGATTTAATTGTTGTTAATTAATATTTAATATATGGGGAAGTTTAAATGAAAAAATTATTATTACCTTTAGTCATGAGCAGTGCATTATTTAGTGGATATACATTAGCTAATACCGGTGAAGTTCAATTTATTGGTGCGGTTACGTCGGAAACGTGTGATATTGATACAGAAATTGGTGGTTTAGTTAAATCAACAATCGATTTGGGTAAAATGACCACTGCAGATACCAATGGTAAATATGTTGAATTTGAATTAGTCCCTCGTACGGATGAATGCCTGAAAAAAACCAGTGGCCAAGTTGGTTGGCAAAGTGCAGGTTTTACTAATTCAGGTCTTGCTAATATGAAAGGTACTGCCGGTGGTGTATCTATTCAATTAACAGCGATTAATTCAACCACACCTAATCAGGATGTAACTTATAATAACCAAAGTGTTGATTTTGGTAATGGTAATGATCCAATTGGTAATATGAAATTTAAAGCAAGAATGACAGCAACGGCAGGTCAAACTGTTACAGAGGGTACTGTAATTTCAAGCGCAACTTATGCAGTAGCTTATAAATAATGTTTCATTATTTAATTTTATAATGTCTATTATCAATGTAGTTACTTTTATTTAATTATTCTAATAATAGTTATTATTATGCTCTATTTAGGGTGCTTTTAATTTATTCTATTTTTGTGAATATAAATAAAGTTTAATATAAGCATTATGACTGGAATAAAGGGTCATTGATCCTTTATTTCATTTGAAAATATTAATGGATAATATCAATGCGTTTAAAATCAATTAATGCTTTTGTGTTATCCTTGTTAGTAAGTCCATTTTATGTTTGCGCAGATTTAAATATGGACTTCTTACATGGAGGAGTTCAACTGCAAGCTGCTGGTGTATTTGATGAAAATACCAATTATCCTGCTGGGCATTATATTGTTGAGGTTATTTTTAATCGAAAATTAATTAGTAAAAAAGAATTAATTATCTCACCAGAAGATAATGAAAATTTATGTTTAAAAAAAGATTGGATTAATGAGTTATCGCTTCCAATAAAATTAAATTTATTTGAATTATATTATCATCCTGAGCGCGATTGTTATGATATTAGCCGTTATCCTGGGGCTCAGGTTATTTTTGATAATTCGAAGCAAACTTTAACATTTAGTATTCCTCAAATTGCATTAGATGAATCTCTGCGCCGGCAGGAATGGGATTATGGGATAACAGGTATTAAATTAAACTATTCGGGCTATATTTCTAAAACCAGTTCTTCACAAGCACAAATTTATGGTGATTTTGATTTATATGCTAATTTAGGTCGTTGGGTCGCTTATGTTCGTAGTAGTTACCAAAGGAACTCGGGTACAGAAACATCGGAGGCAACAGTTTCCACAGCAATTAAATCAATACAAGGAAGTTTTACCGTAGGTAAAACAATAACCTCTTTATCAATATTACCTAACTTTGCTTTTTATGGAATGTCACTCCGCTCGGAAAGGGATATGCGCCCATGGGAAAAACGAGGTTATGCACCGGTTATTTCTGGTGTTGCAAACTCTAATGCTAAAATTACTATATCTCAAAATGGATATGTATTAAGTTCACAAGTTGTTCCCGCAGGGGCTTATCAATTAAAAAATATAGCACCAGTAAGTAATGGAAATATAACAGTGACAGTAGAAGAAAGTGATGGGACAAAAACAGTTCGCTATTATCCTGTTGCCACACTTTCTTCCTTATTACGCACAGATGAAATAAATTACAACATTGCTATCGGAGAAAAAGAAACAGTAGGTAAAAGAGAAAATAGTTTATTTTTTCTAGGTGCATTTGACTACGGATTAACTAATGTTACGGTTCATGCTGCGGGAATTTTGCATAATAATTATAAAAGTGCAGCATTAGGAATGAGTAAAGATTTTGGACGATTTGGTGCAATGTCATTTACTGCTAATACTGCTGTAAGTGTATTTCAAAAACAGACACCAACAGCACCCGAAGTTAGGCAGTCTGGTATCAGCTATTCGTTACAATATGCAAATTCATTGACTGATAATACTAATTTACAGTTACTCGCATATCGCTATACTGGTAAAGATTATGTTGATTTTAATGAATTTAATTCAAATGCTTTATATCATCGCAGTAATCGTAAAGAGCGTTATGAAACGATATTGTCCCAAAGTTTTGATGGTAGCTTTGTTAGCTTATCTGCTTGGATGCAAACATATAGAAATAGTATTAGTAATGAAGTTGGCGCAAATATTACTTACAATACAACAATTAAATCTGTCGATTTCTCATTATCAGCGGATTATCAAAAATTAAACGATTATGAGCATGATAATTATATTATTTCTGTTGGAATAAATATTCCCTTTAGCTTATATGATAAAAATCATTTTTGGGCAAATTCTGTTAGCTACGATAGGAAAAATAAAGCTAGTTTTAATTCTGGTGTTTCTGGAAGTATTAATGAAAAAATAAACTATAGTATCAATACAAGTAAAGATCGTGATAACTGGTCTAATTCTGCTTATTTTGGTATTGATCATAGTATTATTAATACGGGATATGCGATTTCTCAGAATGGCCATCAAACTACCAGTTCTATTAATGCTTCAGGAAGTTTATTAGCCACCCCAGATACAGGATTATTATTCAGTAATGTCAGAAGAGATACTGTCGCAATTGCAAAAATTAAAAATATAGAGGGTATAACATTCAATGATTCACCGCCAACTGACAAAGAAGGAAACACTATTGTTGGGGTATCACCATATATTGAAAATAATTTAAAAATAAATACAGAAGAAATTCCGAATAATGTTGAATTACTTGATTCTGTTCAAAATTTTACTCCAGCAGATAAAGCTATTATTTATCGCGAGTTTAAATATTCAACAATTCAAAGGTATATATTAAGAATAAAAAATAAAAATGGTGATTTTATTTCTGCTGGAAGTGCTGTTAGAAATAAAAACGATGAATATATAGGGTTTGTTTCAAATTCTGGGGTTCTTTTATTAAATTTATTAGATAAGCCTAATAAGCTATTCGTTATATCACCTAATGGTGAAAAATGTACTTTAAATTTGGAGAAAGTAGAATCTAATGATCATAAAATTATGGAAATTGAATGTAATGAATAGAATAGTATTTGTTTTTGCTTTAATCATATCGTCATTAACCTGTTTTAAAGCATATTCAGCGTTTACGCTTAATGGTACTCGCTTTATTTATGATGAAGGTCGCAAGAATATCGCGATAGAAGTTAAGAATAATAGTGATAAAACCTATGGTGGCCAAGTTTGGATTGATAATCTTAATGGGAATGAAGTGTTCTTTATTCCTGCACCTAATTTATTCAAAATAACTGGAGGAGAAAAACAATTAATCCGCTTGCTATATGTAAATGATATTTTACCTAAAGATAGGGAATCATTGTTTTGGCTCAATATTCAGGAAATCCCGCCAATTTCTTCTGCCGATGACAGTAATGTGCTTGCTGTTGCATTAAACACACAAGTTAAACTGATTTATCGCCCTAAGATTTTAGCTGAAAAACGCGAGGATGCAGAAAAAAGTCTGACATATAGTGGTTCAGTTTTAAAGAATCCTACACCTTACTATTTTGCATTAACTCAAGTGTCAGTCAATAATAATCCTTTGGTCTTGTCAAAAGACATTGAGCAATCTATTAGTTTATTTCCACCTTTCAGTGAGGTAAATGTGCAGCGCCCATTGTTAGGTAAAGTAACCGTTGAAGCTATTGATGATTATGGTGCTAGACGTGTTATTGAGCTTAATTAAGGAAGTAAAAATGAAAAATAAATCATTTTATTTCACGCTATTATTATTTTTTATTGCTATGGATACTTTTGCTGCTCGATGTCGGAATGTGTCAATCAAATATAATTTTCCAGCCCAAATAGATATTACAAATAAAAAAGTGGGAGATAAGCTTTATTCTTTTGGTGCGCCAGACGCCCCTATAAACGTTGCTGGTCAATGTCTACGTGCTAATAGTGGGGCGGGAAATACAAATGGAAATTATATTTATATTGTTGATCAATATGGATCATCACCAACATTATGCCCGACTACTGGTACAGTTGATAAAAATTCACCAGATGGATACTTGCGTTTTCGTTCAACGGGAAGTTGTGCTAATTCTTCTTGGCTGCTAGTTCTTGATTATAAAATATCTGGGGTTGGCTGGACCAATTTAACAGGTCCCGGTGGTGGTACTGATTCAGGCGTTGTTTATTTACAAAAAAAGCCACCTGTAGGAAAAACGGTTATTAATCCTGTCTATATGTTGAAACGTAATTATTATTCTCGAATTGGTCAAATGGGCAATACGTTACAAAAGGAAAGCGTTGCTCTTAGTGCACCAACATCGATGACGTTGATAAATAATGCTTCTTGTGCAGTGTCTGTTAATGACGTCGCATTTGGTGAACAAACCGCTAGTGACGTAAAAATGAATACTATTGCAGGAAAAAATATAAATATTTCTTTTACGTGTAATGCTGTATTACCTGCATACACACTCAGTTTTTCTGGTAAAGATGGTGTGAATAATGCCACAACAGGGATCATTAAGGTTAAAGATAATAGTTCAGTGGGGTATCAACTTTCTTGGGCAGATAGCACGGTTAAACCCATTAATAGTGCTGTAGTTATTAATAATGTGGCAATAGCTCCGAATACAAAGCCAAAAACCAATAATTTTACTATTCCGATAAGGGTAAAACCTGTTGCGTTATCCACTCAGCCAATCCCTGGGCCGGCTAATACTGCATTAACGATTAATATAAAGTTAAATTAAATGGAGTTAACGATGGTAAAAAAATCTTGTTTTATGTTTAGCGTTATTTTATTTCCTATTTATGTTGGAGCAACAAGTTTCACCTCTAATGTTACTGGTGGAACAGTCACTTCAAATTTAAGTATGACAGTGAAAGCCTCTTGCAGTACAACGGTTGGTGATGTGACATTTGGTGACCAAAGCGCGGGTGATATTAAAAAAGGAGCTGTCGCAGAGAAGGTAATATCATTGGCTATTGTATGCGATACAAAAATGACTAATTACACATTAGCATTTACGGCGGCTGATGGTGTTAAAGATGTAGCAAATGGCATTATTAATACTAAATTAAATTCAACGGTGGGTTATCAACTTAAGTGGGGAGATTCGACCGTTAAACCTGTGGATACAGCAATTACTATTAATGGCAGTACAATTACCCCAACAAACAAGCCAACGCAAGAAAGTTTTACTATTCCAATCAAAGTTAAACCTGTTGCTCTTGGGGAGACTGTTTCTCCTGGTGCAGCAAATACGGCGTTAAACATTAAACTAACTTTCAATTAGTTGAGGGACTATGTGCAAATCTATATTGCTTACCAGCCTGTTAATCTTTATCACAAGAAGTTGTTATGGCTCTGAGTTAAATGCAACCTCAATCATTGGCGGTGCTGTTCAATCGCAATTTAGTATGAATGTAAAAATAGCTACATGCTTACCCGCTACTGTTGACAATGTTACTTTTGGAGCAGTTGATACAGCGACTATTTTATCGGGTGAAGTTGAAGGGCACTCAACACTCTTTTTGGATTGTACGGGCACAATTAAGCCACAAAGAGTTACAATACTTTTTGAACCTGCTAATCCTCATTTAACCATGGGTAGTGTGGGTTATATTGGTTCAAAAAATACCACACTTGGCTATTTTGTGTTGTGGGAAGATGAACAAATAGGTGCTATTGGTGAAGGGGTACCAATGGGGAAGGCACTTTTTTTTAAAAAAACGGATGCTTCATTGATGAAAGTTAAACTTAAAATAAAACCAGTTGTACTTCCATTAGGAGGAAAGTCCGTTCATTTGGGTAATGGAAATACCCATATAACTATCAAAATAAAATATATCTGATATGAGTTTTTGTATGAATAAAAAAATATATATGTATTTTATTATTACTTGTTTAAGTAATTTTCCTCAACCAAGTTTATCAGATGAAATCTTACCTGATGCTCAATTAACAATTTCTTTGGATGTAGTTAGAATCACTTGTGATATTAATAATGGAAAAGGATTTAATAAAATAGTAGATTTTGATGTTATCAACGAAAGTAATTTATTAGCTGGTAATCAACCAGCCGTAAAAACACAGTTTATTGTTGATTGCCAAAAAAGTGGTTTTAAACCTGAGCATATTGATATCAAAGTTAAGCCTGGTAGCCAAGGTGCATTAAATAATGGTATTGGTGGTGAACTTAAAACCAATTTATCTGGTGTAGGAATTTATTTATCATGGGCAGACTCAAGCCCAATAAATCTATCTGGAGTGAATAAAAGTTTTAGTGCAGATCTTAATAATCAATTTGATATTAGTTTTTTTGCAAAACCATATGCTCAATCTCAAATTGTTGAAAAAGGTTCACTAAAAAGTAGCATAATTATTAATGCATTATATAAGTAATTTATTTTAATCTTATTCAAAAAGGGAACGCCATATTATGTTTCCTTTATATATTACAGAGCAATTGCTGTAATATTATCATTGGGGCTAAGATCTATAATTTTGTCCCCATGAATAGAAAACTGTCTTTAGTGCTAGGGGAGTGTTCACCATACATTGAGCTATAAGTGTGAATCCCTTATTCTTATAAGCGTATTCTTTCGAGATTATTTACAAAAAGACTATGTATATCCGAACAAAATTGAGAGTTTTCAATGAAGTCAGGTAAAACTAAAATATAATAGAAAATATCATCTAACTGTATATTTATATCATATGGTCCAAAATTTGATTCAGATTTAAATTCAAATAATTTAGCTATTCCATGTAAATTAACTATCTTAGCTTCTATGCAAAAATATCCTTTATTGTCAATATCGAGGTTATAGCAAATATCTTCATGATGAAGTAACATGTTTTTATCATTTATAAAAAATAAAGATTCTTCGTTGTTGTATGAATTATATTCGTATAGATAATTTATTTTAAGGATCTCATTTAAAAAAAAGAAAAAATACTTTCCGTTGGTTTGTTCGTATAAAATCCATATAATTCGCCTGTCCATTCAGACATAAAATTCTCCTATATGTAAAGTCTGACCTCCGACTACAATTAGAAAAAACTAATTATCAACCGAAGTTCAGACGCTTACACTTAAAATTATTCACTATATGACGTAATTTATCATATCTAAACTCTTCATAGAAGATTTAGAGCTTTCAATTATTAGCTCACTATAAACTAGTTATTTCTTCTATAGAATAAAAAGTACCATGCAAATGCTGATTATAATGCTCTACTCTATCAGCTAATATTATTCGATTATTATTGGTAATCCTTTTTCTAACTAATTTTGCAGCATTATACAGTTCTATTCTTAGTTTAATTAAATTAGATCTATCAGGTGAATCTTCAGAAAGATAACTTCCAATAGTTCTTAATAAACAACATATTGTATCAGACTCTTGTCGTGTCAAATATTGTTTATGTCGTAACTTTAGGTATGCATAGCAATATACCTTACTAAAGGTGTTCTTCTGATGTAGTGTTTTATTTATAGCCAATGCCATGATTAGTTTATCAGCTAAATAGCGATGTTTTAAGTAAGATCTAGCATTCTTCCATTCATTTAACCCTCTATCTATGGATAACTCAGTTTGCCGTAAATATGAATACAAGGCTAATAAAAGTTTATTATCATAGTAAATATTCATTATCGACAACCTTTTTCTGTTAAACGAGACCACCAAGATTGTTTTTTAAACACAGTATTCTTATTATGTAGAGATAATGGCTGCTCAGTTGGTATGACCCCTGTTTTTCTTGGTCCAACGTTAGTTTCAACTATCATTTCCTTCGGAACCTCAAACTCAACATATGAACCACTTTTCCAAGATCCTATGTCTGCACCTGCCGTTTTGGGATCTCCAAACGGAACAATCTCGATATGCACTCCTATTGGTGTTCCTCTTGCAGGGTTGATTGACTGTGTGTTTTTTATCCCTTCTAGGCCTTCAACTGAGGTATGGTACCTTACTCTAACCATTTCCTGAGATGACAACCCCCACGGATCAATCCATCCCAACGGATTCGGCGCATATTGATACAGATTAATCCCACCCAATAATCCAATTGGGTCAGGCATGATAAAACGGCCTATCTGTGGGTCGTAGAATCTAAAGGTATTAAAATGTAATCCTGAATACTCGTATCATCCTGATACTCGCCCTACGGGCCAGCGCAAGCGCTGTTCAAATTTGTTCCCGACAAATTTGTCATTGTCAAAATATTGTCCGGCATAGCGTAGATTTTGCTCAAAGGACGCCATCACACGTTCAGGACTTGAATAAAAACTCAGAGGGCTACTGCGAACAAAGCCAAAGCGTTCATATTTCCCTGACCATAGCGTATTGCCTTGTGCATTGGTGACTTCAAGTGGGGCGCTGTTAATATCGCAGTGGTGCCAGTAATAATGAAAACCACTGGATTGTTTCACGATAACGGCGAGTGGGGTATAATTGCCGTGCTCTTCGTAGTAATAGGATTTCAGGCTTATCTCGATACAGTTTACCTGCTCCCTGATTTTTATGCATAACAGGCTGTCGCTTTTGGGTAGAAAAATCTGCTCACAGAATCCACTTTTAGTTCACTATTTTTCTTATCCCGAACTCAGGTTAGCTAAGGAATAGTCACTGTAATTCAGGTAACTTAATCATATATTATTTTAAAAAAACGGTGGCTACTTTTTTGGGGCCTTCGTATATATCAAAAGTACGATGTTGTTCCATGCGTTCTTTCGGTGCGTTATTCATTAAGAAATCAACACTAGCTTCACTTATAAATTCATTATTTTCTGATTTTGTGGAATGTATATCAAAAACTACACTCCAAGCATTATTTTGCCAAGTAATATCTTCGGGGAATCTTGATACAGCATAATATCGACCTACACCTGGAGGTCTTGTTCGACCGCCATCTTTTTTTTGTACCCATTTTATTTTTACTAAATACATCTTTGGTTTCCTTTCGCTGTAACATTTTTACTCCAAGTTATTTTCATATTAGAATTATTAAGATTATCTAATGTGGCAAATCTAGCTGGACCAATACTATCTAAATGAGGGTCAAAATGCCATTTTTTAGCAATTTCATCTGGTACATTTATTTGTACAACTTTAAATGTATCACCTCCATGCCCCATTTTGTTACCCCAAATAACAGCATTATCAAATGTTGTAGCAAACCATTTACCTTCTAATGCATTCGGAGGTGAAGTCCAAGTGCCAGTTTTCATCAAGCTTTCATATTCGGTAATATTCATGCCTCGATACAAGGTCATTAATCCGAAAGGATCCACCCATGACATCGGATTAGGCGCATATTGATACAGATTAATCCCACCCAATAACCCAATTGGGTCAGGCATGATAAAACGGCCTATCTGTGGGTCGTAGAATCTAAAGGTATTAAAATGTAATCCTGAATACTCGTATCATCCTGATACTCGCCCTACGGGCCAGCGCAAGCGCTGTTCAAATTTGTTCCCGACAAATTTGTCATTGTCAAAATATTGTCCGGCATAGCGTAGATTTTGCTCAAAGGGCGCCATCACACGTTCAGGACTTGAATAAAAACTCAGTGGGCTATTGCGCACAAAGCCAAAGCGTCCATATTTCCCTGACCATACTGTATTGCCTTGTACATTGGTGACTTCAAGTGGGGCACTGTTAATATCGCAGTGATGCCAGTAATAATGAAAACCACTGGATTGTTTCACGATAACGGCAAGAGGGGGATAACTGCCGTGCTCTTCGTAGCAATAAGTTTGGTGTTTACCGGTATTGAGATCCTGCTCTTGCAGTAACCGTAGCCCTAGCTAGTTTCGGCATCAGGTGCACATTAATGTTGTTTTGCGGATTTATGCAGGATAGTTTATTCTTATTTTTAAAGAACGTGTCACGTAACCTAATTTTTCTTTACCTATTATTTTCTCAATAAAAATACTACTTTGAATTATAAAGCAGATTATTCATTAACATTGAAAAATTCAATATTCAATCCCTCATCATTACATAAATCGACAAATTGTTGAGAGAGAATCATTTGCTCACAAAAAACGCTATCTCTCGCTATAAAGAAATCTTTATCACATTTATAGGTGGGAATATCGATCAATTTAGTACCATCAATAAGTTCCCTGAATGTTGTTTTCTCCTCGTCAATAATCGGAAGGTAATTATTCACCTTACATAAAAACATCGTTTCATGCGTATTTTCCACAGTACACTTATAGAATGACATTTCAGATGCAATTCTAAGTTCAAATATAGATACCGCTTTTTGCGAAAAAACAGGAACTCCGATATTAGAAGGAAAATAATCTGGTGCTCTTAGTTTATCTCTTCGCATAGTACTTTGTATTTTACCTTTTGGTTGTGAATATAAGAGAAACTTACCATTCCCTTCATTCCAAATGAAAAAACTTGATAATCTTGACTTTGGATCTGAGAAGTCAATAACTCCATTGCCTAATGAGAAACTACTAATTGTATAGATGTTCATACCCTTATCCTCGTAATCAAGCACATGTAAGTTTTCCTGTTTTAAATCCTTTACGAGCCTCATGTTGTAGGTTCAATATTTCATTTTGTATTCGGCGATAATCCCATTTTTCTTTAATTGCAACTCTTTCTAAAGCATCTAGTTTTGATTTCATCATTTCATTATATATTGCATGCTCTTTTGTCCAACCACGATGAAGTCCCAAATCCTGATTAGGATCTATTCCTTTTGCTACAGGAAGTCGCATCATGTTTGTTGCACCATTAATATTCATTCCTGATTGCACAAAAATAGGATGATTTCTGAGTGAATAAGGAATTAAATGCTGACGTTGGTAACCTTGGGTTGTATCCATCCACGAAGGGAAGCGATCTAGACCTAGCGGATCCACCCATACCAACGGATTCGGCGCATATTGATACAGATTAATCCCACCCAATAATCCAATTGGGTCAGGCATGATAAAACGGCCTATCTGTGGGTCGTAGAATCTAAAGGTATTAAAATGTAATCCTGAATACTCGTATCATCCTGATACTCGCCCTACGGGCCAGCGCAAGCGCTGTTCAAATTTGTTCCCGACAAATTTGTCATTGTCAAAATATTGTCCGGCATAGCGTAGATTTTGCTCAAAGGACGCCATCACACGTTCAGGACTTGAATAAAAACTCAGAGGGCTACTGCGAACAAAGCCAAAGCGTTCATATTTCCCTGACCATAGCGTATTGCCTTGTGCATTGGTGACTTCAAGTGGGGCGCTGTTAATATCGCAGTGGTGCCAGTAATAATGAAAACCACTGGATTGTTTCACGATAACGGCAAGAGGGGGATAACTGCCGTGCTCTTCGTAGCAATAAGTTTGGTGTTTACCAGTATTAAGATCCTGCTCTTGCAGTAACCGTAGCCCTTGCCAAATAAAATGCGTCTCTTGTCGTTTAACTTGGCCACTTTCTCGGTTTTCAACGGTTTTGTGAATACGACGGCCCAGAGCATCGTAGTGGTATTGGGCTTTTATGCCTTGATTATGAGCGATAACCAGACGATTATCACCATCATAAGCATAGGTTTGTGGTGATTGGTTACGGTAACGGCGAGCAATAACATTACCATAGGCATCATACTGATAGTGCCACCCTTGAAATTGACGTAGTTTATCTCCTTGAGGACTCAGCGCTAAAGTAGGGGAGTGTTCAGCATCCATTTCGGATTGTGGGCGTTCGAGTAGATTATCCGCGCGATCGTAAAACAGCATAGCATCAAGGTTTTCACTACTGGCGACTTTTTTTAAACGTTGCTCTGAGTCATACAGGTATTCTACCCAACCTCGATAGGTGTCTTCCATGGCACCAAGATTATCTTGGGGATCATAAAACCACTTACGCCATAAAGTAATACCATTTAATGGATGTTGCTTATCACGCGAGCTGAAAGTGCTAATGGTTCGCCCCAGTTTATCGTATTGCCGATATTGGGTGAGCTCTCCTTGAGTTCGACTGATTTCACGGTGTAGGTCGTCACGTTCAAATTCAGTAATTAACTGAGAGCGACTATCAACAAGGTGGTTGATAGCCGTGGCATGCCCAGAGCCATAATAGAGCCAGTTGAGGCTGTCACCTTGAGGTAACGTCAGACGGCTTAGGTTATTGAGTTCATCATAATTAAATTCGACGATATCGTCGCCTGTTTGTTCACGAATAATGCGGCCAAGTGCATCGTAGGTAAAGTGGACTTGATTCGCTTGCAAACCCATTTCAAGACCACGTTGATTAGGTTGTTTGCTGGCGACCAATAGGCGGTTCATACTATCCCATTGATATTGATAGCGATCAGTTAAGGTCTCACGTTTGACAAGGTTACCCGCCGCATCATAGTCGAGTAATATTGTGCGTGGTGCAGATGTGAAGACTCGGTCGCCTAAGTGAGCTTCTTCAACCAGTCGTCCAGCGACGTTATAGGTGTATTGGAGTAGCGTCTCATCAGGACGTATTTCTTCGACTAACCGACCTTCGGCATCACGGTTGAGGAGATAACGCCCGCCATTGGCGTTTTCAATTGAAATTAATGCACCTTGTGCATTGTAATGGTAGTAGATATGCCGAGCGAGTTTATCAATTTCTGTGGTGACACGACCAAAGGCGTTGTATTGCCATTGACGCGGGGTATTGTCATTGCGTTGATGATGAGTAAGTAATCCTGCGGCATTCCATGCCAGTTGCACGGTAGAATTATCGGGCAATATGATGCGAGTGAGGTGTCCCACCTCATCGTACTGGTACTCGGTGGCTTCCTGCAAGGCGTTGGTTTGAGAAACAACACGGCCTTCGTCATCATAACACCAAATATGTTGTTTGCCTGAGCAATCAGTATGGCGCAGTAATTGCCCACGTTTGTTCCAGAGAAACTCACTGCGTCCTTGCTTGGCATCAATGCGTATAGTGGGGCGCAATGTGGTTTTAAAGTCATAGCGGTATTCGGTGATCTGATGAAGGGGAGAAATTTCCTTAATCAGTCGCCCCAAACTGTCATACGCTAAACGCGACTCTGTGTTATCCGGCCAAAATACAGTGATAAGGCGCTCGCGTTCATTCTGATATTGCCAACGCGTTTGGTTACCATTACCATCCGTTATGCTGAGTAGTCGGCCCAATGCGTCCCATTCACTAATATGTGTATGACCCAACGCATTGCGACAACCGCAAGGTAATCCAAACTCATCCCAAATTAGCGCCGTTTTAATGCCTGTACGATCGGTATAATGAATAATTTGGTGATCATGATTAAGTTGCCAAAATGAGGTTGAACCATCGTGCCAATAAGCGGTTCGTGTGAGGTTGATATCATCATATTCAAGACGATAGCTTTCGCCTTCGCTGGTTTTGTTTTCAATCACTCGCCAAAGATTATCTTCTGAAAGTGCCCAGCGGTATTCACTGCGTAAGCCATATTTATCGCTATGCCACGCCATAACACCGGCATCAGTCCACCCAAATTGGCGATAAGGGTGATTTGTCTGTTGCTCAACACGTATTAATTGGGCACTTTCGTTGTAAAAATAAGCACATAGACGACGGCGTATCTGATGGGGGGTTACTTGATAGACTGCAGTAAGACGCGATACGGTCTTTTCAGCAAGTTGAAAAGATTGATATTCACACTCGATATTGAGATCACCACATCCGGTAATATGGATCAGTTGGTGGTGCTCGTTGTAATGAAACCGCTGCTCGTTTCCCACATTATCAACGATATGACTTAAACGACTATAACCTTTGTCATCAAAAGGGGGATAATGATAGCGTAGCTCACCAGCATCCTGAAACGTCCAACTGTCATCCTCATGGTGGATGATCCAGCCTTGAGCAGCTTCGTTAAAGTTACGGTGTCCGAGTGGAATGTCAGGAAATGGAAGGATATCACCGGATAGATTTTGCCAAACAAAGCCATCTTCGCTTTTAATTAGCTGGCTTTCCCAAAAGAAACTCCAACCTCGACCGAGTGCACCCTCATAGCAATAGCTACTTAAGTAATTGCGTTGCCAATAAAGTGGTAATTCCGCCTCATAGCTAAAATCCAATTCATCTTCGTCATTGAGGATTTTTTGTCCGCCAATCACTTCAACAGGGCGGGTTAAGATGCCAATGGCCGGAATAGCGAGACTAAGCCCAGTAAAAATCTTGCCATAACGACAAGCAAAGCGACTTATTTTGGCACTACCCGGTAATTTGCTCCACAACTTCGCTACTGCCCCGGGGCCTTTGGCTGCCGCTGAACCAAAACTCAGGAAACCGGCAAATAACATCGTGAGATCGGATGCGGTGGTAACCCAAGAGGGAATTTCAGGTTCAATATCTTCGGTTGCTTGTGTACCACCACCAATCCGGACATTAGGGGAGCCTTCCATAATAGTGGCGTCACAGGTGGTTTTATCACCGACCCGAGAGGCTGGAAAACCGTTGATATAGACACTACCGGAGCCTTGAGCGATTTGGCGTTCACTGTTTTCTTTATCACATTTGACGTTGCTACGGGTGGACATTGCGGCAGGCTTGCCGTTAATACGAACATTTTTGGAGCCGTCAAGGATTTCCCCACAGGGGCTTAAAGATTTTGAACTTGTTTCAACACATTTATCCCGAACCCAGTCGGCTAATAGGGTAGTTCCGTAACCGACGGCGATGGAAGCACCAATGGCAAGCACGCCAATACCAATGCAGCTTGCAGCAATACCCGCACCCATTAATACACCAGAAATCATGGCACCACCGATGGCGATAGCAGCGCCTAATATAGTACCAACGAGCATCCCCCACATCGATTTTGAGTGACCGATAATATCTCCAACCCTTGCCGCCTCTAACATAGTGATTATCCCCTTGGTTGAAAACTCGATAGCAAGGTGTTCATCCATGTCCATTGTGTATCATTAAAAGCGTGTGGGGAGGACATGGTAAATATAAGAACTTGAGTATCAGTAAGGGGATAAACGGCCTGTATTTGATAAACTTGTTGTTTTTTGTTGGGGCGATAGCGAGAGCTGATTAAATATCCTTGGATCAGATCTTGCCCCAGCATGGAGGGTTTTTCTTCTAAGAGTTGCCACTCTTTTAATGAACGCTGTAACAGTGCTTTTTGATTAAGAATATACTCTTCAAAGGATAGGTCTTTTGCTTTATCATCTCGTGAGATATTGACCGCATGACCAGTAGGTGAAATCAGAATATTGATAGTTTGTTCTTTGTAGCCATCAGGTAATAGCACACTGCCTTCAGAAAAAACACAACGCGATTCATTATTCATTTAAATTCCTTTTAATAACCTTCTCATTGTAAATAATGCCATTATTGAGAATAATACGAAGTAGTATGTAATAAGTTAAGATCTTAGTTAAATCAATATAACGTTAAATTAAAATAAGGAAAATTCATTTTTTCTTCCATCATAGAAAATAATTTAAAAAGAAGGGTTGTGTCACAAATGCGAAGATTAAAATTATATTAATTAAGGATTGCAATGAAACTATTTAATAGGAAATTATAATGATTAAAATGTAATAAATTGTTTTTATTGAAATATACGCATTTTATTATTTTTTGATTATCAATATATAATCTATTTTATTTTTAAGTAAAAACTCATTAAATGAGTGGGATGCAAATTTAATGCATAAATTAGATATTAAATTATATTAAAGTTATTTTTTATAAAATAAAACAGCATAAACTTTCGATAAGTCTCGTAGAGTTTATGCTGCTTTTGTTAGTATTTAAACGTGAAGAAAACCGAATAATACTAAATAATAATAAAGCTATTTATTACACATTAAACAAGAAGTTCATCACATCGCCATCTTGCACGATATAATCTTTACCTTCCGCACGCATTTTACCTGCTTCTTTCGCACCTTGTTCACCACCATAAGTGATAAAGTCATTATATGAGATGGTTTGGGCGCGGATAAAACCTTTTTCAAAGTCAGTATGGATCTTACCTGCAGCTTGTGGGGCAGTTGCACCTACAGGGATTGTCCAAGCACGGACTTCTTTTACACCAGCGGTAAAGTAAGTTTGTAAATCGAGTAACGCATAACCTGCACGGATAACACGGTTTAAGCCCGGCTCTTCGATGCCTAAATCTTGCATAAACTCTTCGCGCTCTTCATCGTCTAGCTCTGCAATATCTGCTTCGATAGCAGCACAAACAGGAACAACAACAGAGCCTTCGGCTTCAGCGATTTTACGTACCGTATCAAGATAAGGATTATTTTCGAAACCATCTTCATTGACGTTGGCAATATACATGGTTGGTTTCAGGGTTAAAAAGCTTAAATAACGGATAATCGCTTTTTCTTCATCACTTAAATCTAATGCACGCAACATACCGGCTTTTTCTAAGTGCGGTAAACATTTCTCTAAAACTTCCATCTCTGCTTTAGCAACTTTATCACCACCTTTGGCTTTTTTCTGATTACGATGCATTGCTCGTTCACAGGTATCTAAATCAGAAAGCGCTAATTCGGTATTAATTGTTTCAATATCTTCAGCAGGATCGACTTTACCCGCCACATGCACAATATTGTCATTTTCAAAACAACGCACGACATGGCCGATAGCTTCAGTTTCGCGGATATTGGTAAGGAATTGGTTACCTAAGCCTTCACCTTTAGATGCGCCTTTAACCAAACCTGCAATATCAACAAACTCCATTGTAGTGGGTAACACTCGTTGTGGTTTTACAATTTCTGCTAACTTATCTAAGCGAGGATCAGGCATGGGTACAACACCTGTATTTGGCTCAATAGTACAGAATGGGAAGTTGGCTGCCTCAATACCTGCCTTAGTTAAGGCATTAAACAGTGTAGATTTCCCTACGTTAGGCAGACCGACGATACCACATTTAAATCCCATAAACGTTCACCTTGTCACATAAAAAACAACAGGAAAGGGGGAGCTCCTGTTGTGTGCTGTTAAAAAAATTGGCGCTATTATAGAACAAATCCCTGTTTGATTAAATCATCAGGGATTAATTGCGCAAAAGAAAAGGGCATGGCATTGCCCAGTTAACTTATTTGATACACTAATAGCTTTATTGATAGGGGTTAAGCTTTAAAGCTATGTAAACGATTAATAGCTTTTTCGTAACCATCACGCATCAGAATATCTGTACAAGCAAGGGCTTCATCAATTGCATCATCAATAAGTTTTTGCTCACTTGTTGGTGGTTTACCTAACACAAAACCGACCACTTTGTTTTTATCACCGGGATGACCAATCCCAATACGTAATCGATAAAAATTGGGGTTATTGCTAAATTTACTCTGAATATCTTTTAGTCCGTTATGGCCACCATTACCGCCACCCAATTTCATTTTTACCACCCCCGGTGGTAAATCCAGTTCATCATGTGCAACCAATATTTCATCGGGTTGAATACGATAAAAATTTGCCATCGCTAATACCGCTTTACCACTTAAATTCATAAAAGTGGTAGGGACTAATAAACGAACATCATTACCATTTAAATTAATACGAGCGGTATAGCCGAAGAATTTGCTCTCTTCTTTTAGAGATTGTTGATGACGTTGAGCCAATAAATCAACATACCAAGCACCCGCATTATGGCGAGTCTGGGCATAATCAGCACCGGGGTTGGCTAACCCGACGATAAGTTTAATTTTACTCACAATTGCCTTTCACTGTTATCGTCTTAAAAGAAAGCATCTAGTTTACCTTTCTCTGTCAAGAAGCACAAAATAGATTGTCATGATTATTTTGTTGAAATCTTTCTAGGAGAAAATACTTATTATTTGATAGGGCAAAAAGAGCGAAACAGGCGTATTAGCACCGATAAATGATTTACAAAAGCAATAAAACACATTTTTTGCAAAGAATTGTCAATAATTTTCAGAGCATGTGATCACTGCGACAATACCTTTTTAGTCTTTATGGCTATAATAACTACAATGAATAAAAGGTTATTCGATGTATTTTGGTGTTGAATCGTCTGACGACGCGCTTGGAGGTGCAACATGAAATATAAACATGCTTTTGCCGTTGGCAATTTATTGATGGCTATCGGTATGGTGCTTATGCTCGGTAGTCTTGGTTATAATCTTCTTAGCCATATTTTTCCATTAGGACTACCTGATATTTTATCTGATGCTTCGCTAATGGGGATCTTTATTGGTGCACTTGTTTGGTTAGCAGGGGCTCGTATTGGTGGTAGAGAAACCGTTGCAGAAAGATATTGGTGGTTGCGTAATCATGACGAACGTTATCGTCGCCATGATAATCATCGTTATCCATAACAGTGTGAGCATCAATAAAATATAGATAAAATCATAATTTATAATAGAGTAAGAATAGATAATAAGTAACTCATTGTCGTTAATATGCAGATAATACATATCTAAAGACCCGCTGATAAAGTGATCGCGGGTTTTTTATTGTCTAAATATTTTATCTTAAAAAGATAACAAAAAACCCGCTATAACATAGGCTATAGCGGGTTTAATTATCTCAAAGTACGATATTAAATCGACAAATTAATGTTCGAACATCGCAGAAATTGACTCTTCATTACTGATACGACGAATGGCTTCAGCCAACATACCAGACAAGGTCAATGAGCGGACTTTATTTAATGCTTTGATTTCTGCTGACAATGGAATTGTATCGCAGACAACCACTTCATCAATAACAGAGCTTCTGATGTTCTCAACAGCATTACCAGAGAAAATAGGGTGAGTCGCGTAAGCAAATACACGTTTAGCACCACGTTCTTTCAGCGCTTCTGCTGCTTTACATAATGTACCACCTGTATCGATCATATCATCAACAAGGATACAGTCGCGATTAGCAACGTCACCGATAATATGCATAACTTGAGAAACGTTAGCACGAGGGCGACGTTTATCAATAATTGCCATATCAGTATCATTCAGAAGTTTAGCGATAGCACGAGCGCGAACAACACCGCCAATATCTGGAGAAACAACAATAGGGTTGTCCAATTCTTTTTGAAGCATATCTTCTAAAAGGATCGGGCTGCCGAAGACATTGTCAACCGGTACATCAAAGAACCCTTGGATTTGTTCTGCATGTAAGTCGCAGGTTAAAACACGGTCTACGCCTACACTAGATAAGAAATCCGCAACAACTTTAGCCGTGATAGGAACACGGGCTGAACGAACACGGCGATCCTGACGGGCATAGCCGAAGTAAGGAATAACAGCAGTGATACGACCAGCGGAAGCTCGACGTAATGCATCAACCATGACCACTAATTCCATTAAGTTATCATTAGTTGGTGCGCAGGTTGATTGAATGATAAAAACATCACCACCACGTACGTTTTCGTTGATTTGCACACTGACTTCACCGTCGCTAAAACGACCTACAGCAGCGTCTCCTAAGCTAGTATAGAGTCGATTGGCAACACGTTGAGCCAGTTCCGGGGTTGCGTTACCAGCAAAAAGCTTCATATCGGGCACGAGAAAAACCTCAGGCTTGCGTCCAGAGAGAGATATTGTTGACCTGTAAAGAACGTGTTTATCAACATAGGGTTTGTAAACATCATAGTTACGGGTGCAATAACACAGGTATCCTTGAGCGGAATAAATGCACAGGGGAAATGTTAACGCCTTGCGCCACAAATCCGTGCACCCACTCAGGGGCGTTAATTAACACTTCACTAGCGGCCTCTTGCGATTCAAACTCACCGAATACACAAGCACCTGTCCCAGTTAAGCGTGACGGTGCATATTCTAACAGCCACGAAAGCAGATATTCAACCTCACGAAAACGTTTTCTTGCGATCATTTCACAGTCATTTGCAAACGGAGCCTGTAATAATGCGCCCAGAGAGCGAATAGGCGAATTACGTTTTAATTCTGGATCTGTGAAGATTGTCGGGGTTGGGATAGAAATTCCGGGGTGAGCAACTAAATACCAACACTCTTTGGGTGATGCCGGGGTTAATATTTCACCAACACCCTCAGCAAAAGCGGCATGCCCTTTAACAAATACCGGCACATCTGCGCCTAACGTCACGCCGAGTGTGGCTAATGTTTCATCGCTTAGGCCTGCTTGCCAATGGTAATTAAGGGCTATCAGTGTTGTCGCAGCATTGGAAGAGCCTCCCCCTAAACCTCCTCCCATAGGCAGTTTTTTATCAATACTAATATCTGCCCCTTGATAGCGTAGGGGAATATGGTGCTGATGGCAGTATTGACGTAATAATTTGGCTGCTTTAATAATCAGATTATCTTCATCTGCAACCCCTTCAACGGGGGTTAAGATGATTAACTGCGTATCATTACGGGGCGTAAAAGTTAGCGTATCGCCATAATCTAAAAATTGAAATAAGGTTTGTAGATTATGGTAACCATCGGGGCGTTTCCCGGTAATGTAGAGAAAAAGATTTAATTTGGCAGGAGAGGGCCAACTTAGTGTCATTGCTGTATATCCCAGTTATCCATTTTTAATTTTATCGTACGTTCACCTTGTTTTAATTCAAGGCGCTGTGGCAAGTTCGGTGTTATTGCGGTGTCATAGGATTGGTAGGTTACCACCCAATCACCTTCTGGGGTTGGCCATGTAACCGATTTTAAAAGATGATTTGCATCGAGTTCAAAATCCGTGGCATCACCCGGTAAACCAATTAACCAAGCGCGTAAATTTTTTAAAGGGATCACCATACCGGTGAGCTGATAAATCATTTCAGTTGGATTGTCACTATAATACTTTTTACCACCATTATCAGTCACTTCAATCACACCAGGCATCACATTTAAGTCTAGCTCTGTCGTCCCCAATGGATTGGTTAAAAGTAAGCGATAGCGATCGGTATCTTTATCTTGCCAATAGAAACGTGCGTAAGTTTTATAGGTGCCTTCAATGTAAGCGAAGGCGCCACGTGTTTCATATTGTGAAATCTTATTTAATGCTTGTTGACGCGATTGCCATTGAACATCGTTATCTGACGCTGAACCTTGTGTTTGTATATTATTTAAATTACATGCACTTAGTAGCAGCGCAGCTAGCGGAAGGAGACGCAAAAGTGATTTGGTTGGAAAAATGCGTGAGCGCATAGCTGAGATATTCCTTACATTCGTTCTTTGTTGCAAAAAAGCGTATCATAAACGCGAAGATATAACGATATTTCGTTAAATAGTCGATTGAATTTGCCTATCATACAAGTAAGCACTTTTATTGAAAGAGTTCATCAAGTAGAATGGCGGCAATGAAGAGTCCATACTAAATGCGCTGTTTTAGGTTTATACTAAGTCAAGTCGCGAGTCGGTATTTATTCATAACTCAATTATAAGATATGACGTTATTAGCATTAGGTATTAATCACAAAACAGCCCCCGTAGCGTTACGTGAGAAAGTCTCTTTTTCTCCTGATACCATGGGTGACGCCTTAAATAACTTGTTACAGCAACCTGCTGTAAGAGGTGGTGTAGTGCTGTCTACTTGTAACCGTACTGAGCTTTATCTGAGTTTAGAAGATAAAGAAAATAGCCATGAACAACTGATCAGTTGGTTATGTCAGTATCACCAAATTGAGCCTCATGAGCTTAAAAATAGTGTTTATTGGCATCAAGATAACCAAGCAGTGAGCCACCTGATGCGCGTTGCTAGTGGTTTAGATTCCTTGGTATTAGGTGAACCGCAAATTTTAGGGCAAGTCAAAAAAGCGTTTGCCGATTCTCAAAACTATCACTCGCTCTCTTCAGAGCTGGAACGCCTGTTTCAGAAATCCTTTTCAGTTGCGAAAAGAGTGAGAACAGAGACCCAAATTGGTGCTAATGCTGTTTCTGTCGCTTTTGCTGCCTGTACTTTAGCGCGCCAAATCTTTGAGTCATTATCATCATTGACTATCTTATTGGTCGGTGCGGGTGAAACGATTGAATTAGTGGCGCGTCACTTACGTGAACATCAAGTCAAAAAAATCATTATTGCTAATCGCACCAAAGAGCGAGCGCAACGTTTAGCGAATGAAGTTGACGCTGAGGTTATCACTTTATCTGATATTGATGAGTCACTTTCTCAAGCGGATATTGTGATCAGTTCAACAGCAAGTCCGTTGCCTATTATTGGCAAAGGCATGGTAGAAAGGGCGTTAAAGAAACGTCGTAATCAACCAATGCTACTCGTTGATATTGCTGTGCCTCGTGATATTGAACAAGATATTGAAAAACTGAGTAACGTTTATCTTTATAGTGTTGATGATTTAGAAGCTATCATTCAGCATAACCGTGAACAGCGCCAAGCCGCAGCCATTGAAGCTGAACATATCGTGCAACAAGAGAGTGGCCAATTTATGGATTGGTTACGTGCTCAAGGTGCTGTCGGGGCGATTAGAGAATATCGCGATAGTGCAGAAATGTTACGTGCAGAAATGGCAGAAAAAGCGATTGCATTGATACAAAATGGCGCTGATGCAGAAAAAGTGATCCAACAGCTTTCTCATCAGTTGATGAATCGCCTTATTCATACACCAACCAAATCTCTTCAACAGGCTGCCAGTGATGGTGATATTGAACGCCTGAATCTCTTACGTGAAAGTTTGGGTATTACCCATAATTAACTTTATCTAACAGGATCTTAATCTACGAATGAAGCCTTCTATTGTCGCTAAGTTGGAAGCTCTACAAGAGCGTTATGAAGAAATTCAAGCACTTCTAGCAGAAGCTGATGTTATTGCCTCTCAGGAGCGTTTTCGTGCGCTTTCAAAAGAGTATGCTCAATTAACGGATGTCACATCTTGTTATCGTCAATGGCGAAAAGTGCAAGATGATATGGAAGCGGCAGAAATGATGCTTGATGATCCTGAAATGAAAGAGATGGCTCAAGAAGAGCTAAAAGAAGCACAAAGCGTCAATGAGGAGCTAGAACAGCAACTTCAAGTGCTGTTATTACCTAAAGATCCTGATGATGAGTTCAACTGTTTCCTTGAAATTCGTGCCGGAACGGGGGGAGATGAAGCCGCACTTTTCGCTGGTGACCTATTCCGTATGTATAGCCGTTATGCCGAAGCACGTCGTTGGCGTATTGAAGTGATGAATGCAAACGAAGGCGAACATGGCGGTTATAAAGAGATCATTGCCAAAGTCATTGGTGATGGCGCTTATGGGGTACTGAAATTTGAATCAGGTGGGCATCGTGTACAACGCGTGCCTGAAACAGAATCTCAAGGACGCATTCATACTTCTGCTTGTACAGTTGCGGTATTGCCTGAAGTGCCAGAAGCGGAATTACCCGAAATTAGCCCAAGTGATTTACGTATTGATACTTTTCGCTCATCAGGGGCGGGTGGTCAGCACGTAAATACCACGGATTCGGCCATCCGTATTACGCATATCCCGACAGGCATTGTGGTAGAGTGTCAGGATGAGCGTTCTCAACATAAAAACAAAGCGAAAGCGATGTCAGTATTAGGTGCGCGTATTCGTGCTGCCGAAGTACAAAAACGTCAAGAAGCCGAAGCATCTGAACGCCGTAACTTATTAGGTTCAGGTGATCGTTCTGATCGTATTAGAACTTATAATTTCCCACAAGGTCGCGTGACGGATCATCGCATAAACCTTACGCTTTACCGGTTAGATGAGGTGATGGAAGGTAAACTAGATGCACTTATTCAACCTATTGTCACTGAATATCAAGCCGATCAGCTATCCGCTTTATCTGAGCAAGATTAATGAATTATAAACAATGGCTGCATCAAGCAGCCTTGCAATTAATTGATAGTGACAGCCCAAAGCGGGACGCAGAAATTCTATTAGGGCACGTAACAAAACGTGCTCGTACTTATTTGATTGCTTTTAGTGAAACTGTACTTTTAGAAGATGAACTAGTGCAATTGTCATCCCTCCTTGCTCGACGTATAAAGGGCGAGCCTATCGCTTATTTAGTAGGAGAGAGAGAATTTTGGTCACTACCTTTAAAAGTCTCTCCTGCAACACTTATCCCTCGGCCTGATACCGAATGTCTAGTTGAAAAAGCATTAGAGAAACTCTCTGCACAAGCAAGCCGAATTTTAGATTTAGGTACGGGGACAGGGGCTATTGCTTTAGCGATAGCTTCGGAACGTTCTGACTGCCGTGTCCTTGGTGTTGATTTTCAACCAGAAGCGGTAGCATTAGCGATAGAAAATGCACAACATTTGGCACTTAGCAACGTAGAATTTACGGAAAGTTGCTGGTTTAGTTCACTCTCTGGTTATCAATTTGATATGATAATCAGCAATCCTCCTTATATTGATGAAGAAGATGAGCATCTTTATCAAGGAGACGTTCGCTTTGAGCCATTAACCGCATTGGTCGCGGCAGATCATGGTTTTGCTGATATTGAGCTTATTATTACAAATGCCCGTCAGTTTTTAGCTAATAACGGTTGGGTATTAATAGAGCATGGTTGGCAGCAAGGTGAAAGAGTACGTAATATTTTTATTGATAAGGGTTACTGCTGCGTGGAAACTTTCCGTGATTACGGCGGTAATGAGCGAGTGACAGTAGGTCGTTGGAATGATGATAGAAACCATAGCTGATTACGAATTTAACAAAGCCCCTTTGGTTAAGGGTATGATCCTTATCTCTCAGGCAATTCGCCCAGATTTTCCGGTCACTTCAGTTGGCTATCAATTGGCACAGCTGGTGGAGCAAGCAGAAGCGGAAATTCCCCACCAAGCCAGTATACAAGAGAGAATTGATGCACTGCTGAAGCTATTTTATAAACAATGGCATTTCAGTGGTGCAAGTGGCAAATATTGTCTTTCTGATACGTTATGGTTAGATAAAGTATTGGCCACTCATATTGGTTCACCTGTGTCATTAGGTTCCATTTTAATTTATATTGCACAGGCAATAAATTTACCGTTAGCGCCAGTTATTTTTCCTACACAGTTAATTATCAGAATAGATATTCCGGATGAAAAACCACTTTTCTTAAATCCCATTAATGGTGAATATCTTTCTCGTCATACTTTAGACGTTTGGCTAAAAGGTAATGTAGGCAGTACATCTGAGCTATCAGCATCCGATCTAGAAGAGTCAGAACACAGTTCCATTATTCGCAAGTTATTAGATACACTCAAAGTCTCTTTAATGGAAGAAAAGAAGATGGAGCAGGCACTTAAGACCAGTGAAACGGTGTTATTGTTTGATCCAGAAGATCCCTATGAAATACGTGATCGTGGGCTGATTTATGCTCAATTAGAGTGTAATCATGTGGCATTGTCTGACCTTAACTACTTTGTTGAACAGTGTCCGGAAGATCCCATTTCAGAGATGATTAAAATTCAAATTCATTCAATAGAACAGCATCCTGTTGTTTTACATTAAAATTTAATCCCGTACTGGGTATATAACAGTACATGGCAAAATAAGATAGGAATAGATATGCAACATAAAGTGGTGAGTATTGGTGATATCAAGGTAGCAAATAATTTACCCTTTGTGCTCTTTGGTGGCATGAATGTATTGGAATCGCGCGATTTAGCCATGCGTATTTGTGAGCATTACGTCACGGTTACTCAAAAATTAGATATTCCTTATGTATTTAAGGCCTCTTTTGATAAAGCAAACCGCTCATCTATCCACTCTTATCGTGGACCGGGTCTTGATGAAGGAATGAAAATTTTCCAAGAGCTAAAAGAGACTTTTGGGGTAAAAATTATCACTGATGTTCATGAACCTTCACAAGCTCAGCCTGTATCTGAAGTCGTTGATGTTATTCAGCTACCGGCATTCTTAGCGCGTCAAACCGATTTGGTTGAGGCAATGGCCAAAACCGGTGCGGTAATTAACGTGAAAAAGCCACAGTTTGTTAGCCCTGGTCAAATGGGAAATATCGTCGAGAAATTTAAAGAAGGCGGTAACGACCAAGTGATTTTATGTGATCGTGGTAGTAATTTTGGTTACGATAATTTAGTGGTCGATATGCTAGGTTTTCATGTCATGATGCAAGCCTCAGAAGGGGCTCCAGTGATTTTTGATGTTACCCACTCACTACAATGCCGTGATCCATTCGGTGCGGCTTCTGGTGGTCGTCGTGGACAAGTCGCTGAGTTAGCGCGTGCAGGTATGGCAGTGGGGCTGGCTGGGTTATTTCTTGAAGCTCATCCCGATCCTGATCATGCCCGCTGTGATGGCCCATCAGCTTTACCATTAGCTAAATTAGAACCTTTCTTAGCTCAAATTAAAGCGATTGACTCTCTGGTAAAAAGCTTCCCTGAGTTAGATACCAGTAAATAAAATTGTTATGCAACTACACACTGTAGTGAATATGTTCGGCGCTGATCTCCAGCGCCGTTATCATGAAAAAATCCACAAAATAACCCTTCATGGTGGTTTTAGTTGTCCTAATCGAGATGGCACATTAGGACGAGGAGGGTGTACATTTTGCAATGTCTCTTCTTTTGCTGATGAGCAAACGCAATATCACTCTATTGAAGAGCAAATCGCCTACCAAGCTAAGCATATTACCCGTGCTCGCCGTTATTTAGCTTATTTTCAAGCCTATACTAGTACCTATGCAGAAGTAGAACATCTACGAAAAATGTATGAAAGTGCATTATTACAAGCCAATATGGTTGGATTATGTGTTGGGACACGCCCTGATTGTGTGCCTGTCAGTGTGTTAGATCTACTGCAAGGTTATTGCGAACAAGGTTATGAAGTATGGTTAGAGTTAGGATTACAAACTGCACATAATAAGACATTAAAGCATATTAATCGTGGTCATGATTTTCAATGTTATCAAGCAACCACAAAAGAAGCGCGTCGCCGAGGTTTAAAGGTGTGTACGCATCTTATTATCGGTTTACCTCGTGAAGATCATCAGTTAAATATGCAAACCTTAGAGCAGGTAGTAGAAACCGGTGTTGATGGACTAAAATTACACCCTTTACACATAGTTGAGGGGAGTACGATAGCCAAAGCATGGAAAGCAGGGCGTATTAGTGCATTAACACAACAACAATATGTTTATACTGCTGGTGAAATAATCCGTCATACTCCTGCAGAAGTTATTTATCATCGTGTTTGTGCCAGTGCCAGAAAACCTACTTTATTAGCCCCTGAATGGTGTGAAAATCACTGGTTGGGTATGAATGCACTCTATCAATACTTATTAGAGAAAGGCGTACAAGGTAGTGGGATAAATAAGCCTTTTGTGGCTAATTGTAAATAATTATCCACTCAACATAAAATCACTTGTCACTTTTTTAATCATACTGTACAGCTTTGAAGCTGTACAAAGGAGGTTGCTATGGCTCAAGCACTAGTAGAAAACAGTGAACGAGTGTCAATTCGTATCACTACAGAAGATAAATCACTGCTGGTTCGTGCTGCTAGTTTGGAAAATACAAACTTAACAGAGTTTGTACTTCGTAATATTGTACCTGTAGCTCGGCAAGTTATTGAAAATAATGAGCGTTTAAAATTATCAGGAAAAGACACATTACGTGTTATGGAACTTTTAGATAATCCACCAAAGCCTAATGCTAAACTACTTTCAGCGGCTTTTGCTCTACCGGACAATGCATGACAATACCAAATTGATTAAATCCCCTCTTTCTTTATTAATTTCCTTTAAAACCATTTATTGGCAAATAAAATATAAATAATAACTTAATAATTAAGCCCTTAATTAAATAGTGTAAATTAAGGGCTTAAAGATTTTAATAATTAATAATTAAAAAACTACTGAATTAATTCCATATCATCCAGCGCTTTTTGTAGCGAAGGATAAAAATTAAGTGTGCCATCAATTGGCGTTACTCGTGCTCTTGCTAATGTCTTTAATGGCTGGAAGGGAATATCACAAACAATAATATGAGTATCATGTTGCACATCCGCCACAAAGTGTTGAAAAGCATGTAATCCCCCAGCATCTAATACAGGTACTGCATCCCACTGCATAATAAGAGTTTTATATCCTTTACTACGTTCACGTAATTCATTAAAAATACGCTCGGCGGCAGCAAAGAATAGCGGACCATTAACACGCACAACTAATAATTGTTTATCATCATCAGTATAAGTTGATTCTGTTATTTTCGTCATATTAGCAATACGACGCATAAATAATAAAGAGGCTAATACAATGCCGATAGTGATCGCAATAACCATATCAAACAGCACGGTAAGCGATAAACATAATACTAAAACGATAATATCGTCTTTTGGTGCATGACGAATAAGATCGATAACTTTACGAGCTTCACTCATATTCCATGCAACAATTAATAACAATGCAGACATTGCTGCTAATGGTAAATAAGAGAGAAAAGGCGCTAAAACCAGTAAAGTTACTAAAACTAATAAAGAGTGCACAATCGCAGATACAGGGGACGTTGCACCGGCACGTACGTTTGCCGCTGAGCGGGCAATAGCCGCAGTTGCGGTGATCCCACCAAAGAAAGGCGCTACAATATTACCAATACCTTGACCGACTAACTCACCATTAGAGTGATGTTTTTTCCCCGTCATACCATCAAGCACCACAGCACAGAGGAGTGATTCAATCGCACCTAACATTGCCATTGAAAAAGCGGCGGGTAATAACGCACTGACCGTGCTCCAATTTAATGCAATAGACTCACCACTACTGGGTAAATTCCACGGTAGCACAAATTGTGGCAGGATCGGCGGAATACCTTGTCCTGTTGAACCATCAGGCAATAGATAGCTAAATTGTGAACCAATGGTGGCAACATCATGGCCAAATAAATTAACTATCCCCATAACAGCCGTACCGGCAATTAATGCTGGTAAATGACCAGGGAGGCGTAAATTCAATTTAGGCCAATAAATTAATACTAAGAGAGTGGTTGCACCTATTAATGTATCTCCAAGATGGATTGTCGGTAGAGCGGCACCTAGAGCAATCACTTTATCAATATAGGTTTCTGGGACATGCGACATTTCTAAACCAAAGAAATCTTTGATCTGCATGGTGGCGATAGTGATGGCAATCCCCGAAGTAAATCCTAATGTGACAGAAACGGGAATATATTCAATGAGCTTACCAAAACGAGCTAACCCCATAACCACTAAAATAATCCCAGACATCAAAGTGGCAATTAATAGCCCACTTAAACCAAATTGTTGTGAAACAGGATAAAGTATCACCACAAAGGCGGCAGTAGGCCCTGAAACACTGTAGCGAGAGCCACCTGTTACAGCGATAATAATACCGGCAATAGCTGCGGTATAAAGACCGTATTGCGGGGGAACACCGCTACCAATAGCCAATGCCATTGCCAGTGGTATTGCGATAATGCCGACGGTGATCCCTGCAATAATATCTTTTAATAAACGGGCAAAAGAGTAAGGCTCTTTTACACATGCATCAATAAATGCACTAAAGGGGCGAACCCGGTTAACTTTATGCGTTTTCATTTAGGCTTAAACCAAAATAAGAAGTCAAATGCCGAATAAAGGCGATAAAAAAGAGAAGAAAGGATATCGCTTTTATTTGCTAATAATAATGTGATATATCAAATTATTAAACACTATCTTAATACTTAGCGAAAATTAAAGCAATTAATTGAAAAACTTAAGCAAAAGAGATAACGTTATGTAACGTATTGTATTTATTCTGTTACTTTCATGAAAAAGAAGTTTGACGTTATTCTATAAATTATATAAAGCGTTTTATTTTAGAATAATTGTCATTAAAAATAGTAATGCATAAAAATAGCTAAAAAGTATTTTATAAAATAAAGGAAAAAACAATTCTATAAATAAAGCTAATTAGTGTATATGAAAAAGAGCATTTTTATTAAATAGACTAATTAAGTATCTAGAATAGGTTAATAGCAACGTATATAAAAACAATCACAATAAATTTATTATTACAAATTTAGTACTGGTAGCAAGCAGAACTTTGTCGCTGTATAGATGCTGTATAGATGCTGTATAGATGCTGTATAGATTAAGGACAGCAAGACAAAAAAACGCCTAGTTTTTTAACTAGGCGCTTTCTTAGAAGATGGCGGTGAGAGAGGGATTCGAACCCTCGATACGTTGCCGTATACACACTTTCCAGGCGTGCTCCTTCAGCCTCTCGGACATCTCACCGTATTGTGGTTAAACATGGCATTCATGCTCAACGGGGCGCTACTATAGGGAAAAGAGTGATAAGCGTCAACAGCTAAATGCGTTTTTTCCTTAACTTTTGTGCCAACCAGTCAAATAAAAAACAATATGAACAAGGCTTAAGCAAATAATGTGATCTCTTTTGAGATGTAACATCCATTTTTTAGCTAAATTTCGTTAGCTGGTTAACATTATCAACATTTTTCTTAACAACTTTTTTAAACAGACTTGAAATAAAAGCATAACCCTCGCACCCTATGGTAAAAATGCTGGAGGAAGGCAAAAATGAATATTATTTTTTATCATCCTTTTTTTGATGCAAATACATGGATAAGTGGAATGAAAGCACGACTTCCTGACGCGCATATTCGTGTTTGGGAGCATGGTGATGATAAGCCTGCTGATTATGCAATGGTCTGGCTTCCTCCCTATGAAATGTTAGCAAGCCGTAACCAATTAAAAGGTATTTTTGCACTAGGTGCGGGTGTTGATGCCATTTTAAAGCAAGAGCAACAAAAACCAGGCACATTACCCGCTGGGGTTCCGGTAATGCGCTTAGAAGACACGGGTATGGGTTTGCAAATGCAAGAGTATGCCATTGCTAAAGTGATGTATTATTTTCGCCGTATGGATGATTATAAACGTCAACAATCACAACGCTTATGGAAACAACTCCCCGCACATACTTATGATAATTTTGTTATTGGTGTTTTGGGTGCTGGTGCATTAGGCGCGAGTGTAGCGACTAAGCTTGCTGAACTTGGTTTTAACGTGCGTTGCTGGAGTCGTAGTAAAAAGCAAATTAATCAGGTAGAGAGTTTTTATGGTAACGATCAACTGAGCGATTTTGTTAAAGAGTGTCAGTTGTTAATCAATCTATTACCTTATACACCACAAACTCATGGTATTTTAAATTTCTCGCTTTTTGAACAGCTTAAACCTTCTTCTTATTTAATTAATTTGGCAAGGGGGGCACATCTTGTTGATCAAGATCTGCTAGAAGCTATCGATCAAGGTTATATTGCTGATGCCTCTTTAGATGTATTTAGCCAAGAGCCATTACCGGGTATGCATCCGTTTTGGACTCATCCTCGTATCTCTATTACACCGCATATTGCTGCTTTTACTATTCCAGATATTGCAATGGATACAATTGTTGAAAATATTCAACGTATTGAAAAGGGCGAAACACCTTTTGGTGTTGTGGATATGAAAAGTGGCTATTAAATAATATAGATATAATATATATATAAATAGACAATAAATTTTATTTTATTGTCTATTTTTTTTCCTAAACTTTCAAAAAAAAAAACTTTTTCTAAATTTTAGATAATGTAATAAAAAATAGGCTATAAAAGATATCTCTTATAATATGTCTTATCGATGATACCTCATCTGCTTGAAATGTTGAGGTGTTTATGATTGATAAAATAATGACATATGTTAATAAGTTAACAGAGGTTGGTGTTTTTAATAATTATAAATCAACAGATTATATTTCTGATGTGTCTAATACCCCTGCTGTATATAATAAAAATCAAAATATTAAACAGTTTAGCTTAAATAATGCCAATAATTATGTTTATCTTGGATCAACAAATAGTCCACTACTTAATAATATGGGAATTACCCTTGATGATGATGGAACTTTAATGTTAATAAAAGGGAAAACATATGATTTATTTACCGGATTAATTCAAAAGTACTTTAATGGAGGTTTTAAATATAATGTATTTCATATCAACTCTCAACATGGTGATGATATAAAATTTAAAGAACTATATGTCGATTATAATGGGTTTTTAATTGGGAGTAAGAGAGATAGTTCAGGAAATAACAATGAACTTTATAAAATAAAATTTAAAAAGATTGAAGGTGAATATAATTTAAACGATGACGCTACCGATAATACTAATATTAATTTTATTATTGAATATGAAAAATATGAAATAGAAGATAGTTTAAAACATGATTTATCTAATATTAATAATATTATAGAAAAAGAAGAAGGAAATGTATTAAAAATAAATAGAGAAGGGATGCCTATTACTATAACTTTACAAGATAATAAACTTTTTACATATGGCTTACCACCAACGCTAATGTCTAAAGGGGATGACGTAGATGGTAAGAGTGAAAAAAATCAAATAAAATTGCCATTAAAATCAAAAGATAAAATATTAGCGATAAAACCGGTGTTAAATAAAATCCAACTTGTGGTTGATAAAGGTAATAAAATAAAAATATATTACTTTGATCCTCTACATATTTTTGCATTAAAAGATTATCATTATGAAATCACTCGTTTAACTCAAGAGCCACCGTTATCTTTTTATTCAATGGTTGGAGAAAATAATTATAAAAACTATCACTCAGGACAGCCATTTTCTACTCAAAAAATAGGTAATTTTAGTGCTAAAAATATTCCCTTTTTTTCGTCGGCTATTGATAATGCAAGGGTTCACTTTGATAGAGCAAAACAACAATATGCATTAAAAAAATATGGTGCAATGGTAAAAGATATCGCGAAAAGTCTTGATCCTGGTTTTAGAGGTATATTTTCTACTATAAAAGCTATAGTTAATTCTGCTACATTACCGAGAACAATTAAAACGGTTGCTCTAAATGATGTAAAAAAAGCGATTAAACATGATTATCATCTGCTTAATAAATATATTACTGGAATTAACAATGGTAAATCTCAAGGTGAGGTTGTTTATTCTTTAGTAGAACAATTAAATGATAAAGAAAGCATTACAATTAGCCAATATAATGATATCCGTGCATTCTTTGGCATTAGTGCATTTAATTTACCTAAAAGCATTGATGTAAATGCATTTCTTTTAGCTAATTATGCAAAAACACATGCTCTAACAATTTCAAAAAATAAGCAAGATGAAGTTGTATTCTCATTTGTAAATAAAATAGATACAGGGATATCTACGGGCTTATCTGCTGGGGTTTTTAGCTATGATCAAAAATGGAGAGAAGGGCCGATTGATTATGGTTTTGTTACACCGTTAATGGCCAGTATGATACTCGATTATCATTATGAAAAAAAATCTAATTTTTCATTTAAAATTCAACCAAAAGATTTAGTCGAATTTATTAATCAAGGGGTATCTCTTACAGAGAGTGAACTTAAGGATAATGCAACGCTGGAATTTAATAGAACACAAAACGCGTCATTAGGTGTTGAACTTAGAAGTGAAGTCAGTTTTGATGTGGGAGTTTCTGCTAATGAAAATATAGAATTAAATTTACCGAGAAATGCGGTTGGTGCTAATCTCTCTTTAAAAATAATAAATGTCATTCACAATATAAATAAATTTATTGGTCATGGCGAGACCAAAGCAAAACAGTTGGAAAAAAATGTTGATGTTGAGTATTTTAGCGGAAGTTTTGAATTATACCGAGATTTAAAATTTACACCTTCAGCGACAAAAGCATCGCATAATATTCACTGGTATCCATTGACATCATTGAAAAATTTTGAAGTCATGTTAGAAAAAAGAGTTAATTCACTATTTAAACATAGAATTTATGATGGCAAAATAAAACAAGACAAAAAAGAATTTGAAGCACATAAAAATAATTTAAAAGGACTTTATAAAAGAGTACTTAAAATAAATAAGCTATTTGATAAATACCCCGTTCAATACGATGTTAAAAGAAGTATAAATAAACTTGATCATGTTTATTTACAGTTGGATGCAAATAAGAAATTAAAAAACAAACTAAATCCACAATTGATGGAGAATGATCTTTCTCTCAAGAGTGATGTAATAGATAACTCAATAGATCTAGTACACAATAATAACAGAGTACAACAATTCTTAGCTGATTTAACAGAAAAGAAAAAAATACTTTCTTCACAGCAAAAAAATAATATGAATGAAAAATTTACGCCATATTTTATTTCTAAATATCAGCTAAATAGTGAGGGGAGAGCGCGTTATACAGTGCTTGAAACTCAACTGGAAGAGCTTATCAATGAGGTGAAAACCGATGAAAATCTAACAGTTAATGATATAAAAGATAAATTAGATAATTTCTATAATAACGCGAAACAAGAGTTAAATAATATTGAATACCAGCTTAATTCAATAGATGTGATGTCTATAAGTGAACTCGCCGATAAAGCAAAATCATTTCCTCTTGCTTTTTTACGATTAGAAAGCAAAAAGTCTATTATGCATCATCAAGTTAAAGGTGAAATTAATTTTTTATATGATAAATATGAAAAGCAATTGGATAAAATAACTACCAATTATTATTTTCAGTAAACCATTTATTTTTCTTATCTTTGTTTGGGGTGATGTATAACGCAATATATTATTATTCAATGTTTTTTAGTTTTTTATAGTAGCCCTCTATGGAATAATATCTTATATTTCAATGTGTTTTTCTTTTTTATAGAATTTAGTTCTAATAAATTCATGTAATCGAAAGGATAAGTTTATTAGATTGTCATTTGGCCTAATATGGTGCTATAAGATAGTTTCCCCTGTTAATCAGACAATATGACTAATGAATATAGCAAGTCTTCTTGAACAAATTGCAGATAAAGGTTGGTGTGTATGGGATGATTTCCTTACACCTGAGGCGGTTAAACAATTGCGTGCTTGTTTTGGTAATGATGCACAACAAGCACGTATAGGACGTCATGAAAACCTATTAGCAGAAACCACGATACGCAGTGATAAAATTCGTTGGCTAGAGCCGCAAATGGGAGAGCCAGTTCAACATTATCTTATGCAGATGGAAAGCATTCAACGAGCAGTTAATCGTGAGTTCTTTTTAGGGCTGTTTGAATATGAAGCGCATTTCGCTTGTTATGAAAAAGGTGCTTTCTATAAAAAACATCTTGATGCATTTAAAGAAAATGTCACAAGACGTTTAACGACAGTGTTATATCTTAATGATGAATGGGCACCACAAGATGGTGGAGAGCTAGTTATCTATGATCTGGATGATAATCAATTAGCGACAGTCGCTCCTCAAGGTGGCCGTTTAGTGGTTTTTCTTTCAGAACAATTTCCACATGAAGTATTACCTACTCATAAAGAGAGGATCAGTATTGCAGGGTGGTTTCGAGTTAATGGTGTCAGAGATAATTTTCTCGATATCGCCAGCTAAATGATGCAATAAAGTGTTATTGTCGTAATAGAAATAACATGGGATTAGGCGCGTTTCTTATATTAGGCTATATAGCTTAATGATAAGAGCGCGCTTTTTCTGTTATTAATGACTGAAAATAATGTGTAATTAATGGAATAGGGTGAAAAGAGAATAAAGAAAATTGTTGATTTTCTGGTGGTTAACAGGACAATAAAACCAAACTTTATGGGGTAAAAATAGAATGAATGAATTTTCGATTGTCTGCCGTCTATTAGGTACATTATTTCAACGAGCACCGAGTGATGCTATTTTAGCACCGATCATAACCATGATAGCGGAAGATAAACTAAGCCAATTATGGCCATTAGAGCAAGATGAACTATTCAAAACGTTAAAAAGTAGCGTAGCTGATTTAGCGGCAGTAGAAGCTGACTACCAATCGCTTTTTGCTGACCCAATACCCGCAGTATCGCTTTATGCACATGATTACGGTGATATAAAAGAGCAAGATATTCGTCAATTCTTAGTCACTCGAGGTATGCCTGTCACCGGATCAGCGACAGATAGCTTTGGTGCGTTGTTACTTGCGGCTTCTTGGCTTGAAGATAATGCCGCACAAGATGAAGTATTAGCACAAACACAGCTATTTGATAACTATCTATTACCTTGGGCGGGAACCTTTTTAGGTAAGGTTGAAGCGCATGCTAAAACAAATTTTTATCGTACTTTAGCAGCAATTACGCGTGGTGCACTTTCTGCATTACGAGAAGAATTATCAGATGAAGAAAACGAAAAATAAATAATCAAATCCTATAATAAAAACATTGATGTTTTCAACGGCACCCTAAAATAGCTATCTTATTTGGGTGCCGTTCCGCTTATTGCGCATGTTATGGCTAGAAAATAATTAATTTATATCAGCATTAATCCTATGACTCGTCATCATGATTAATATTCAATATATATTATAATTATTTATATTTATAAAAACCAATGCCCTTATTACGATAAAAATATTTAATTAACCATTTTGTGATTAAAGTTGGATCACAAACTTACCTGGTTTAACTTCAATCCCTTTTGCTAATTTAAAGGCAGCCGCTTCTGCACTATTTTTTTCAGGGTTGAGCACATAAACAGGCTGATTATCAAAATAAGTCGCAATAGTCGTATCTAAGTAAGGTTTTAATGCCATTACAACCGGCTCCATTTTTTCAGGAGACACTTTATAGCTATCAATTTTCATTGACTTGATATATATCGCCCCAAGCTCTGCTTGATAAAAGGGCTGGCCTGATAAAGTTAAATTCACATTCGCGCCAGTTTTGCCAAACAAAGAATCAATTTTAAGAGAAGCACTACCAGAAAAGCTCACTTTTCCAGGCTCAGTACGACCAATTTGGATCGCTAAATCACTTAATGTGATATCGGCAGAAACAACACCGTCTTCCCCAATGTGTTTTTGTAATCCCGATTTTTGACTCAGATAGTCATTAATTACTTTTTCACTGACATCAAATTGTCTGATTTGATCACAGCCAGTCACTAAACTAGTTAATACAAATAAAGCAGTCAAAAAAATAGCTTTCATACACACTCCTTGATGGTAAACACGCTAAGTGTACCTGATCTCTATGGGGTAAGCATGGCTGTTTCAATTTTTTTACGATTAAATTGTCGATGTAGTGCGTAAAGGGTGATAAACCCTATTGTGCCTAATAAAAACCAAGGTAGTTCAGGCAGTTCAAGTTGTTTGCCAATATCATACATCCATCCCCCTCCGGTATAGCCAATCGCACCACCAAAAGCCAACCCTAATCGACTAAAACCCATATAACTGCCTCGAGCACGAGGATCTGCTAAAGAGGCACTTAATGTTTCTCGAGCAGGCTCTGCGGTAATAGTGCCTAGGTAAAATAGGGTGATAATAAGAAATATGGCATGTAATGAGTGGGTGATCCCCACAGGAAACATACTGATACTCATCAAAAATAATCCTGCCATTAAGCGCTGCTCTAGGCGAAAATGTTTTTCACTCCAACGGGCAATAGGGTAAAGCAGTGTTAATGATAATAAAGCTTCAATCGCATACATCCATTTTACTGCGCTAGGGGTGCCGGCAATTTCATTAACAACAATCGGAAACATCAGCATAACTTGTACCGACAGTACAAAATATCCCGTAAGAGTAAGAACATATTGAACAAAACGTTTATCAAGAATAACGCGTTTTAGCCCTTCTTTTATCGGTGTTCTCGTAGTTGATATACGATAGGCAGGTAGTAACCAAGCATTAAAAATAGCCGCAAGAACGAATACGCCAGCGCCAACCCAACAAACTAAATGGAAATCATAAAGGAGTAACCAACTGCCAATTAAAGCCCCAATAACGGCACCCGCACTATCTTGCATTAATAATAAAGAATAAAACCGACCGCGTTCATAAGGGCGAGTTAATTTTATCACGAGGGCAGTTCTTGGCGGATCAAATAAAGTGCCACCGAGTGCAGATAAAATACAAGATAACCAAAGGATCCAAGGTTCATCCGCTAAAGCCATTAATGCAAAGCCAAGAGCACGTAATAGCATACCGGTAATAATCATCGGCTTAGCACCAAATCGGTCAGCGATGGCACCGCCAAAAATGCCTAAGCCTTGCTGAACAAGTTGTCTTAACCCAAGGGCAAAGCCGACAATCACACCCGCCCAGCCTAATTGCTCAACAAACCGAATTGATATTAAAGGGAATACGACAAAAAATCCTAAAACAACCAGCATATTGTCAAGGAGGAGAAAGTATTTCCCCAAGGTGCGAGCTTGTGTTACCAGTGCCATTATTCACCATAAGTTAAACAAATGATTTAAAATAAATAAAAGGGAGGGCAAAGACAGAGCTTTGTTTATCTATTCTGTCTGTTAATTTTATTAATTGATAGCTTATTATAGATGATATTTTTTTATTGATGATAATGCTAGAAATAGTAGGATTACTTCAGAATAAGATTAATCAAAAATACAACAGGACTGATATGTTTGGTTATCGTAGTGGGATCCCTAAAGTTCGTTTTGAAACGAAAAGAATGATCGTTCGCTTAGCTTATGAAAGAGATGCAGAGAAGTTAGCTAATTACTATACACTAAACCGCCATTTTTTGATCCCTTGGGAGCCAGTAAGAGATAAATCGCACTATTTACCTTCAGGGTGGGAGCACCGCTTACTTTATATAAATGAATTGCACCGCCAAGAGAGTGCTTTTCATTTTCTATTATTGACGCCAAAAGAAGATGAAGTCATAGGGGTTGCTAATTACAGCAATGTCATGCGTGGTGCTTTTAATGCCTGCTTTTTAGGTTATTCAGTCGGTGAGAAGTGGCAAGGGCAAGGCTATATGTCAGAAGCATTGCATGAAACATTACGCTTTATGCAACGTCAACAAGGAATGCATCGTATTATGGCAAATTATATGCCTCATAATTTACGCAGTGGTAATTTATTGGCTAAACATGGCTTTGAACGAGAAGGTTACGCTAAAAATTATCTGCAGATAAATCAAGAATGGCGTGATCATGTGCTTACCGCATTAACAACTCGTCCTTTTCCCAAAGGATAATGGCGAATATACATTAAAATATTGAGTTTTTTGACTAAGGTGAACTATTTTTTGATCAAAAAAACAGTTAAGTGTATTCCTAGCAAGTTGATGATTGATTTTTCAGTGTGAGAGACGGAGTATAGTCTCTTTCTTTTTATTCCTTACCACAACAAACACTAGAATGAACTATGAATTTACTTAAATCACTGGCTGCAGTGAGTTCGATGACGATGTTTTCACGAGTACTGGGCTTTATTCGTGATGCGATTATTGCGCGTATTTTTGGCGCAGGTATGGCAACCGATGCCTTTTTTGTTGCATTTAAACTACCTAATCTATTGCGACGCATTTTTGCCGAAGGCGCATTTTCACAGGCATTTGTTCCTATTTTAGCGGAGTATAAAAGTCAACAGGGAGAAGAGGCAACTCGTACCTTTATTGCTTATGTATCGGGAATGCTGACGTTGATCTTAGCGATTGTCACAGTAATAGGGATAGTTGCCGCACCGTGGGTTATTTATATTACGGCCCCCGGTTTTGCTGATTCAGCGGATAAATTCCAACTCACAACGGATCTATTGAAAATCACCTTTCCCTATATTTTATTAATTTCATTAGCATCATTAACAGGGTCTATTTTAAATACTTGGAATCGCTTTTCTGTTCCAGCTTTTGCACCTACGTTGTTAAACGTGAGTATGATCTTTTTTGCTCTCGTTGTTGCTCCTTATTGTGATCCACCTATTATGGCGCTTGCTTGGGCTGTTTTAGCGGGAGGAATTTTACAGCTGGGGTATCAACTTCCGCATCTGAAAAAAATAGGGATGTTGGTATTACCGCGGATCTCGTTTAAAAATAGCGGGGTGTGGCGTGTTATTAAATTGATGGGACCCGCTATTTTAGGGGTTTCTGTCAGCCAAATTTCGCTGATCATCAATACTATTTTTGCCTCATTCTTAGTGTCTGGCTCAGTTTCTTGGATGTATTACGCCGATCGCCTAATGGAGCTTCCTACTGGTGTGTTAGGGGTGGCATTAGGAACAATTCTATTACCTTCATTATCTAAAAGTTTTGCCAGTGGCAACACACAAGAATATCAGAAATTAATGGATTGGGGATTAAGGCTTTGTTTTTTATTGGCTTTACCTTGTACCTTGGGTTTAGCTTTATTATCAGGTCCTTTAACCATTTCGTTATTTCAATATGGTAATTTTAATGGGCACGATGCGCTAATGACTCAACAAGCATTAGTGGCGTATTGCATTGGGTTAATGGGGTTAATTATTATAAAAATATTAGCACCGGGCTTTTATTCTCGCCAAGATATTAAAACCCCGGTTAAAATTGCCATTGCAACGCTTATTTTGACTCAATTAATGAACCTTGCTTTTGTTGGAAGTTTAAAGCATGTGGGACTGGCTCTTTCGATTGGATTAGCCGCTTGTTTTAATGCAGGAATGCTATTTTGGCAAATCCGTAAACAAGATATTTATCAGCCATTAGCGGGTTGGCCTATCTTTTTATTAAAACTTGTCATTGCGTTAGCTGTGATGAGTGCTGTATTAGTCGGCATGCTATGGGTGATGCCTGATTGGCAACAAGGGAATATGCTAATGCGTATTTTACGTTTATTACTTGTTGTTGTGGCAGGTGCCGCAAGTTATTTTGTCACTTTATATGCTGTTGGATTTAGACCGAAACATTTTTCTCTACGAGCATTATAATTTTATTGTCAAACTGGCGCCTCACTGAGTGTAACCAAGTGGGGCGTTGTCTATTTATTACTGCTATTTAACATCACCTATAGTTAGTACTTTTCTCTTATTTTAGACAAAAAATATTGTTATCTAGATCACATTTATACCATGTAATTTACGCAATAAAATACATGATTAAATTTTCTAGCGAATAGTCGTGAAGGAAAACAAGAGATAAACATTTATTTTTTTATTAATTTTTTTTCTGTCAAATAAATAAATTTTCCATTTTTTGCCTATATTAGCCCATATTTAACCGTTAATTAATAAGAGAAACTTAACATATTTTAAAGGTGATGGGTTTAGACAAATTGTGTACTTTAAGTAATATTTTACATAAAGTAAAAAAATAGACGCTATTTTCTAGCAACTTACGCTTTGACAAATTATCTTTTTTTAGATAAACTCTCTTGTGTTGTTTAGGTTTAAAAATTGACACATCTGTTAAATATTTCTTACTAAATGATGAGATATTACGAATATTTCAAAATGTTGAGCTATATTTTAAAACATTTGAATTCTTTGATTTGAGACATATTATTATTTTTTCATTCAGGTAGATTAACAGTGACTGTAAAGTTATTTGCTTGTTATCGTTCAGTACTACTGAAAGCAATCATATCTATTTTGTCTGCGCTTCGGATAGATAATGCGATTGCTAGGGATAAGCAGTGAACAGTAGATTGTGTTAATAATGAAATTTATTTTGGATCTGTGATTGGTAAGTAGTTATAACTACTCATTTTAGGTCTAAAACCTGATAGTGGTTTTTTCATTTCTCCCGTCTTTGTTTTCTGTTTTTCCCTCTCTTTTCTTATTCTTGAATACCTTTCTTTATTTTTTCTATTAATAGCTCTATAACGCAAATTATTTTCTATCTAATTTATTATAATTAACTAAGCTATCAAGCGTTATAACCGTTGAATATGTAGAATAAAAACTACTAAATAATCATTTAACGAGTATTTTATCACACTAAAAAATAAAGTGTGTTTTAGGAGCGATTATGAAAAAGGCCATTATCCTTTCGGTATCATTAGCCACATTATTTCTTGCTGGTTGCACTGCAGATGGAAAAATCAAAACCTCTCAACTGACACCCGTTAACTGTGTCGGCGTATTTAATAAAACTAATGAACAAGTCAGCTTTACGGCAAAAGATGTTGATCAGCGCTTATACAGCCCAGATAAGCCAATAGACAGTGTTGATGGTTGGATTGATGTTAAAGATGTTTCTGGTCTTCTCTGTGAGGATGTGATCACGGCTAATGAAGACTAGTGATATTAGCATCAAGGCATGGTTTATTGTTAGTTAAGATAGTAACGGTTAATCAACTCGCTATTAAGTTTCTATAATGAAAAACCGATGGTGATTTCACCATCGGTTTTTTTAGATAAATATAATGGCTTAATTACATTCTATCGACAGTTTCAATACCTAAAGTCTCTAAGCCTTGCTTTAAGGTTCTTGCTGTTAAACGTGCTAGCTTAAGACGGCTTTGGCGTACATTGTCATCTTCGGCCGATAGAATAGGGCAGTTCTCGTAAAAACCTGAGAAGGACTGCGCTAAATCATATAAGTATGCACACATCACATGAGGTGTACCTTCACGTGCAACCTGCGTGATAGTCTCGTCAAACTGTACTAAACGTAGTGCCAGTTGTTTTTCATGAGGCTGTGTTAATGAGATAGGCTGGGTTAATGCGCTTTCATCTATTTCTGCACGTTTAAAGATAGAGGCAACACGAGTATAGGCATATTGCATATAAGGTGCAGTATTACCTTCAAAACTTAACATCAGATCCCAATCGAAAATATAATCGGTGGTTCTGTTTTTTGATAAATCTGCGTATTTAACAGCACCAATGCCCACTACACGAGCAATATTATTTAATTCCTCTTCATCCATATCAGGATTTTTTTCGCGAATTAATGTTAATGCTCTTTCATGAGCCTCATCGAGTAAGTCAGTTAAACGTACTGTGCCACCCGAGCGCGTTTTAAATGGACGCCCATCTTTACCTAACATCATGCCAAACATATGGTGTTCGAGTGACATACTATCAGGAATATAGCCTGCTTTACGGACAATAGTCCAAGCCTGCATTAAATGCTGATGTTGACGTGAGTCGATGTAATATAATACGCGGTTTGCATGTAATTGTTCATGGCGATATTTAGCACAGGCAATATCCGTTGTTGTATAAAGGTAACCACCATCTTTTTTCTGGATAATGACTCCCATTGGCTCGCCTTCCTTGTTTTTATATTCATCAAGGAAAACAACAGTAGCGCCTTCACTTTCAACAGCAAGACCTTTTGCTTTAAGATCAGCAACAATACCCGGCAACATTGGGTTATAAAGACTTTCACCCATAATATCATCTTCGGTTAAAGTGACATTAAGGCGTTGATAAGTTAGCTGATTTTGTTGCATTGTGATATCGACAAGCTTGCGCCACATAGTACGGCAGTATTCATCACCACCTTGTAGTCTAACGACATAATTACGGGCACGTTCAGCGAATACTTCATCTTCGTCATAACATTTCTTAGCTTCACGATAGAACTCTTCGAGATCCGCTAATGCCATATCTGCGGCATTTTCATTTTGCTTTTTCTCTAAATAAGCAATCAGCATACCGAATTGCGTACCCCAATCACCAAGGTGATTAGCGCGAATAACATTATGACCTAAAAAAGAGAGCGTACGTGCGCTGGCATCACCAATAATGGTTGAACGCAAGTGACCCACATGCATTTGCTTTGCAACGTTAGGTGATGAGTAGTCAATCACAATCGTTTCAGGGGTTACCTTGGTAATATTAAGGTGCTCATCCGCTAATGCGAATTCGGCTTGTTGTGCAACCCAAACGGGTGATAAGAAGATATTGATAAAACCAGGGCCTGCTATTTCAACTTTATCTGCAATATCTGTGATATCAAGGTGTTCCAGAATTTTTTCTGCGAGTTGTCGGGGTGGGATACCCATTTTTTTTGCCGCTCCCATGACACCATTCGCCTGATAGTCACCAAATTGTACTTTAGCTGACTGACGGACAAGTGGTTCGCTATCAGCAGGGGCGCCAGCAGCGCTCATCGCCATACTGATTTTTTCTGAAAGAAAAGCCTGAATATTCACCGGGTTACCTTAAATTATTGAGAAAATAAAACCTGACGACATTAGCCAGACAGGTTTTTATAAAGAATATGAATTTAACCTTGAATTTATAACATATTCTAGCTAGAACATGCTACTATCTGCGCCTTATCTTTAAGGGTTTTTCTCTGTTTTTTCTCTTAGGTTACTTATCATGGTGCTTTTTTCCGCAATTCCTTTCTTAAATAACTTAACGCAAGAGCTTCCTCTATTTGCAAAAAATTTAACTCTACTGGCGAATAAACTATCCCTCGACCTTGATGCTTATCAAACCGATCATATATCGTTACGTTGTCACGATTTGGCGTTAGCTGAACAGTGGCGTAATGGCTTAAGTCAATGTGGCGAGTGTATTTCAGATAATATGATTAATGGGCGACCTATTTATCTCTTTAAGCTAGCCTCACCTTTAACACTGTTAGGCCAGCAAATATCTATTGTTGAGTTACCTTATCCAACAGATAAAAAATACCAATATCAAGGTTGGGAACATATTGAACAGGTAATAAATGTTGCCCCTGAAAAATTAGTTGAAAAGGTGATGACATTATTACCCCATCCTTTACCTGAAGGGATTAGAATTAAAATAAGTGAACCTAAAGCTGAAAAAGAACGTTTACCTAATCCAACCGTTGCCATAACCGATGGTATCGTTACCATAAAGTATCACCCATATTCCTTACTGAAAATTGTAGAAAGTGAGTGTTGAACAACATTTTTAGAAAATAAATTGCTTGTATCAGCACAAAATTCTGATATTGGAATTGAATGAGTAACGATATTCGACAACTATTATTAACAATTACTGATAGTAGTTGCTGAGAAATATCGTTATTTTCTAATTGCTTTCTGTATTAAGGATAGAGAGGGGTGGTATGGCAAAACTGGAGATTTGCTGCTTTGGTGCAGAATGCGCACTGATCGCAGAACGTTCGGGGGCTGATAGAATTGAGCTGTGTACAAGCCCGTCAGAAGGGGGTGTAACACCGAGTTATGGAATATTAAAACAAGTCATAGATCTCGTTCGTATCCCCGTTCATCCTATTATTCGTCCGCGTGGTGGTGATTTTTGTTATAGCCAAGCCGATTTTGCTGCGATGAAAAACGATATCAGTATGATCCGTGATATGGGTTTTTCCGGTGCTGTGGTTGGTATATTAAATGAAGAAGGTCACATTGATTTACCTAAAATGGCGATTTTGATGGAATTAGCAGGGCCTTTAGCCATTACGTTTCATCGCGCTTTTGATATGTGTATTAATCCATTGCTAGCGTTAGATCAGCTGACTCAATTAGGTGTTGCTCGTATTTTAACTTCAGGTCAGCAAGCTAATGCTGAATTAGGCTTACCTCTATTAAGAACACTGAATGAAAAAACCCAAGGGCCGATTATCATGGCGGGGGCGGGAGTTCGTTTAAGTAATATTCAGAAATTTTTAGACTCGGGATTACAAGAGATCCATAGCTCAGCGGGCAAACAAGCACCCTCGACAATGAATTATCGTAAAGCGGGGGTCACCATGAGTTCAGACAGCGAAGTGGATGAATTTACCCATTATTGTGTGGATGAAGATGTGGTGGGAGCAATGAAGGATATTATGAGTATTTATACAACATCTGTTAATTAATATAATCTTTTATAAATCGAAAGGGAGTGATAGTGTTTCACTCCCTTTATTAAACTTATTGACCAATAGCTAGATTATTAATAGCCAGACCAATCCAAGATGGAACGGGGCGATGTTTTCCGTCAGGTTGTGTTATCAAAGAGCACCACAAACCTGCTTCGTTACAAGATGAATCAGGCCTTGTATCACCTCTTACTGTGAATTCATCTGCCTTTAAAGCCAGCGCAGCTGAGCCACCGCCATCTAACTCCATAGATTGCGCAATGCTAAGGCCATAATATAAATGATGCAGATCATTGCGGCTTATTCCCTCTCTATAACTACCACCTTGGAAAATATAAATAAGGCTATTGTTATCATCGGCACCCATTGCGAGTCGGGTTGTCTCTGAATCGCCAGAATCAGGGGTAGGGAGTGGTGTTAATCCGCGAACAGGTAAACCGGATCCTGATATAGCAATAAAGTGATATCCTGATAAAGAGAGTTCATTGGCATACAGTTCAATCGCAGGATCAGATACTTTTTTGCTATAGTAGATATCTATCCTAGATGTTTGATCTAACACCCAAAACAGTGCATCTAATGCGATTTGCTCATTATTGTTATTGATAAAGTAATTAGGCCCTGCAAAAAACTGATTGGGCTCGTTATGAGTACCATGAGTGGGCCCTTGTGCGATATTATCGTAATATATCCCTAATGGCACTGAGCAAAGATTACTCTGCCAAGTGGTGTTATTGAGTTGAGGACGAACATCAAAATAGTTTGCATTTAAAGCCACTAACGGTTTATCTAGTTTGTTCCATGCCTGTTCTGGGGTATAAAGCTCCGCTGTCTGTGAAGTGCCATCCTGTGTTTTAGCATTTGTATTACCTTCGCAGCGGGCTGCCTCGCCTTGATGAGTATCACCTAATAGATGAGGAATAAGGTATTTTTCTTTTTCATGGATCCTAGGAATAATCAGTAGATTGCCGTTATTGGCTAATGTATAGGTTCCTGAGCCTGCATTCATTGGTATTTCATAATGACCACCAAAAACGATATGACTTGGTTTTCCTGTTGTTAATGTTTCTGATTTTGCGTTCTCAATGAGAGAAAGCATTGCATTATAGGTTATATGAGATTCGATATAAGCCTCGCCATTACGAGCATTATCCCCTGTTATCTGAAATGAACCTACTGCTTTACCATGCTCCCTAAAAATAAGCCATATCTGTTTTATATCTACGTTATAATCCCCTGAACGCACTGCGCTAAACTGCAATCTCTGCACATGTTCATCTATGTTATTAATATTTTCTGTTGATCTTATTTCTTGTGTTTTCCCTGTTAATTTATGAGTGGCATTGGCGATAATATCAATAGTTATCCCATCGTATTTCGCCCCTTTAAAGGATATCTTGTGTAGATAAACATCGATAAATAATGGTCTTAGATCTTTTCTATCACAAATATCAGTACTTAACTTTAAACTGACCGATTTATTATTGATATTTCGATTAGACATATTCACTTCTTTTCTTCCCCAGCAATTCCATTTTGCTGCTGGCGCGGGACTATTATCTTGCTTTGATGGCACAGTGGCAGAGAAGGCAGGAAATATACTGCACCCTATAATAATGGCTAATAAATAATGTTTTAACATAAAGTTTTCTCCATTTGGCTAACAATAATTTGATAAAAATTAAAATAGATCCTCATTAATAATGAATAAGTTAAAGATTAAAGTTAGCAAATGTTTTACTGCTTTTTATATTATAAAATTCCTCACAGTGGAGAATAATATTGAAATAGTGTTTATTGAGTTAAGTTTTATAATTAACAGACTGTTAAATATAAATGTCCAAAAAATTAAATAAAACAATAGAAACTGCTAATAATGTTTATCGCTAAGATTAAAAATAAAAAGATTATTAACAATAAAGACGCTAAAAATTTTTATTGCTTCTAGCGTCTATACTGTTTTAACGTGGGAGCTAATTAGTTTGGTATGTTGCTATTAGAGTAATAATGTATTTGTTATACCACATTGTTTAACAAAATCTTCATCGTGAGAGATTAATAATAATGTTCCTTGATATTGAGATAATAAATTTTCCAATAATTGTTTAGAGTCTAAATCTAAATAATTATCTGGTTCATCTAATAATAAAACGGCAGGGGGTTGAGGACTATAAATTAATGCCAATAGTGTTGCTTTTAATTGCTCACCGCCACTGAGTGTTTCTAAAGGAAATAAAGACTTGTTACCTCGAATACGTAACATACCCAGTTTTGTGCGCCACTGCTCAATGGTCATTAATGGCTGATATTGATATAGCGCTTCAGCAACGGGTAATGATTTATCTAATAAAGTTAAATGTTGATCAAGATAGCAATAATTTGGGTTGAGACGATATTCGCCGGATAACGGGGATAGCTTGCCCATTAAACATTTTAATAAGGTTGACTTACCGCTGCCATTTTTGCCTTGTATATGCCAATGTTCACCACCATAAGCGGAAAAGGAGTAGGGAGTTTGCTTGCCAAAAGGTAAAACAAGCTCTGTGGCAAATACATTTAACCGATGGCCATCACCTTGATAGTTTAATATTAATTTTTGCTGATGAATATGAGTTAACTCCTGTTCTAACTGTTGTTTTTGTGACTGCATATCATCCATAACGCGCTGATGTCGTTTAGCTATTGATGACTGTTTTTTCTCAGCTCGATTGGTTTGCATATCAAGAAGTAACAGTGATTGAGAGCCGCTGTTTCTTATCTTTTCACCTTGTTTACGTCGCTGTAATGCTTTTTGTAATGTTACATGTTGTTGGCGTTTTTCCTGTTTTATTTGACTATTGATACGCTCATTTGCAGCTTCGATTGAGGCTATTTGCGCATTTTTTTGTGTTTCATAAAGCGAATAATTACCGCCATATTCTTGTAAGCCTTTTTCACTCAGTTCAAATATATTTTCAGCATAAGATAATAAATGTCGATTATGGCTAATAAATAGTACACCTGATTTATGATGCATTAATTGTTCAACGAGCCATTGCTGACCTTGATGATCGAGATGGTTATCTGGTTCATCTAATAATAGAAAATGATCGTCATGTAAAAAAGCCTGACATAATGCTAAACGCGTTTGCTCACCACCACTTAAGTGGGGAATAGGTGTATCAAGTGAAACCGGCAGTTGTGCTGAATGAAGTAAATTTTGCCAAGTCATGGGCAAATGCCACTTATCTTCAAGTAACTCAAAATCTTCTAATGAAGCACTGCCGTTATCAACCCGTTTAAATGCTTGAAAAAAAGTATCTATACCTAAAGCATCAGCAATGGTGTTACCTGTTAGGCGAGTAAGCTGATCGACATGAATAAAAGGCATACGCCACATGATATGGCCTGATGAAGGCAATAGTTTTTGTGCTAACAATTTTAACAGCACCGATTTTCCTTTACCGTTCTGACCAATTAAAGCATTTCTTTGGCAAGCCAGTGAATGAGTCAGCGGTGGGAAAAGCGCTTCTTGATTGAATTCAATATTAAGCTGAGAAAATTGACAGGCGATCGTCATAATTAAGCCTCCTAAAAAATAGGTGGCAGACAGCAATGATCTTAATTGAGTTTATAGAGCAATAAACGAGTGTCTGCCAGTAACAGAAAATGGATACCAAAACGGTATTGAGAGAATTTTCTGGCAGAATTTAGTTCATTGTAGGGAAGTACCTCTTGGAGAGAAAAAAGATAAAATCATGAAGAATTATAATGACAAAAAAACCTTAATCAATACTCATATAAAATTTATTGTTTATAGACACGGGGATTTTATATAAACAGAAAATAAAACCAACAGGTTATAAAAAGGGTATTATTGATAAATACCCTTTTTATAGAAATGACTCGTGGTTAATTAAGGTTTAGTCGCAATTAAAATTGCCCGTTTAGGAGCTGGATAGCCTTCAACGGTTTTGGTGTGATCGAGAGGATCTAAGAATGCTTCTAATGAATCAGTCACCATCCAATCCGTTTTACGTTGCTCTTCGAGTGATGTGACATTTTCATCAACAATGCGTACATCTTTAAAACCGCATTTTTCTAACCATACTTTGAGCATTTTGGCTGACGGTATAAAGTACACATTACGCATCTGTGCATAACGCTCACCAGGAATTAAACATTGGAATTCATCACCATCGATCACAAGACTCTCTAATACTAATTCACCACCAGAAACGAGCTGATTTTTCAATTGCCAAAGATGATCAAGTGGTGAACGACGGTGGTAAAGAACCCCCATTGAAAATACCGTATCAAAAGCATTTAGTTCTGGCATTTGTTCAATGCCGACAGGGATTAAATGGGCACGCTGATCGTTACCTAATAATTTTCTGACTGCTTCAAATTGGCATAAAAAGAGCTGAGTGGGATCGATACCGACAACAAAATCAGCCCCTTCACCAAGCATCCGCCACATATGATAACCACTGCCACAACCAACATCTAAAACTAATCGGCCTTTAAGAGGCGAAAGATGGGGCAATACGCGATCCCATTTCCAATCTGAACGCCATTCAGTATCAATATTGACACCATAAAGAGAAAAAGGACCTTTGCGCCATGGCATTAACGCTTTTAGAATATTCGTTAAACCAAGTTGTTCACCGGTACTTAATGCTGGGGTTTTATTGGCGATAACACCTTGTTTTAAATTAAGTTCAGTGGGAGTAATCTCAGGTAAGTTTTCCAGCATTCTTTCCCATGAAGCAAAATGGCCATGTAAAGCATGGGCGCGCCATTCTGATAATTGTGCCGGCAGCGTATCAAGCCAATGAAATAACCGTTCATCTTGCGCAATATGTTGATAAAATGAGCTAAAATTTATCATGATTATTCGCCTTTAATGGCTAACAGAGAGCCAAAATTAAAACATTGGAACCAAACTTCAGCATGAGGAAAACCTGCTTGATGTAAGCGTGATTTATGTGTTTCAACAGGATCAGTGAGCATCACATTTTCTAACATACTACGTTTTTGACTAATCTCTAATTCACTGTAGCCATTAGCACGTTTAAAGTCGTGGTGCATATTAAACAGTAATTCACCAATTTGTTTATCTTGAAAACTGAATTTTTCTGATAACACTAAAACCCCACCAGGATTTAACCCTTGGTAAATTCGATTTAATAATCTTTGGCGATTATCAGGGGCTAAAAATTGTAAGGTGAAATTAAGGACAACCATTGAGGCATTATTAATGTCAATATCAAGGATATCGCCTTCAATAATTTCAACGGGTGTTGCTGCTTTATAAGCATCAATATGACGTTGACAACGCTCAACCATCGCAGGTGAATTATCAACACCAATAATTTTACATCCCGCTACATCGATATTACGACGCATAGAAAGGGTAGCAGCACCTAACGAACATCCTAAGTCATAAACTTGGCTATGAGGGGTGACAAAACGACCCGCTAACATGCCTATCATGGAAATAATATTGGAGTAACCGGGCACTGAGCGTTTGATCATATCAGGGAACACTTCAGCGACTTTTTCATCAAAGCGCCAGTCACCAAGATTAGCAATAGGTGTCGCAAATAAGTTGTCTTGTGGTGCTGATTTTGAATTAGACATAACTAAAATAGACTTAAAGAATAAAAGAAGCGGGTATTCTACCAGAAGCGACGTTGCTCACAAAGTTGCATTATTTAGAAATAAATTAGAAAAACAGGTAAACCTTTTCGATACCTTGCCGTTATTAGACTCAACAGCAAGGATGTCTATTGTGATCATGGATGATCATATTTTCCTTGTGGTATTAATAGTAGAAGGAAAAAATTTGTATCCAAGGCAGGAAGTAAATATTAGCAAGGATCATTAAGACCATTGATAAATAGGTTGCGGCCATACCAGAGCGACGCCAGCGTATCTCGCGGTGTTTCAACCCGTAAGAGTGAAGAAGACGACCGGCTATTAAAATGGAGCCACAAATATGTACCATCCAAACAAAGGCGCCATTCATTTCCATGATAAGTAATAAAATCATAGAAATAGGGATGTATTCCACTGCATTACCATGGACGCGAATAGCGGTTTGTAACTCATAAAAACCACCATCACCGTATGCAACTCGATATTGTGTTCTAAGTTTTACAACATTTAGGGACAATTTAATCAATAATAGTGCGCCCAATACGATATAAAGCGAGCTAACCATCTTTTCTCCATTGCCAAAACTAAAAAAACGGCGAATTTAATGATAAACCTCAAAGCGATTTATGTCGCTATAAATAATTATTATTAATTAATTATTTGGGGATTAGCAAATCCTTGAAAAGATGTATCATATAATCTAGGTCTATACTCTTATCGTCGGGAAGAATTTTCGTTATAATGTCTGCCTTTTTTTTGACACTACTCGAAAAAGACTATTGCCAAAATTTCCGCAGCAGAAAGCACAACAAGCTGAGTAAAAGGATATTGTATGCGTACTAATTATTGTGGGCAGTTGAATAGCGCCCATGTGGGCCAAAAAGTGACTCTTTGTGGTTGGGTTAACCGCCGCCGTGACTTAGGTGGACTTATCTTTATTGATATGCGAGATCGTGAAGGTATCGTTCAGGTCTTTTTTGACCCAGAGCAGAAAGAGGCATTTTCACAGGCTTCAGAACTGCGTAATGAATTTTGTATTCAAGTCACAGGAACAGTACGTGCTCGCCCTGATAGCCAAGTTAATAAAAATATGGCAACAGGTGAAATTGAACTAGCGGCAGAATCGCTGTCTATTTTTAACCGTTCTGAAGCGCTACCTTTAGATAGCAACCAAACGAATACAGAAGAGCGTCGTTTAACTTATCGTTATTTAGATTTACGTCGCCCTGAAATGTCACAACGCCTAAAAACTCGTGCGAAAATCACAAGTTTTGTTCGTCGCTTTATGGATGGTGAAGGGTTCCTTGATGTAGAAACGCCAATGCTAACTAAAGCAACGCCAGAAGGTGCGCGTGACTATTTAGTACCAAGTCGTGTTCATAAAGGTAAATTCTACGCATTACCTCAATCACCACAGCTTTTCAAACAGCTGTTAATGATGTCTGGTTTTGATCGCTATTATCAAATCGTAAAATGTTTCCGTGATGAAGATTTACGTGCTGATCGCCAACCTGAATTTACCCAAATCGATGTTGAAACCTCTTTCATGACCGCAGAACAAGTGCGTGAAGTGATGGAGCGCATGATCCACGCATTGTGGCTAGATATCCTGAATGTTGATTTAGGGGCATTCCCTGTCATGACCTTTGCAGAGGCTATGCGTCGTTACGGCTCTGATAAACCAGACCTACGTAACCCAATGGAACTCATCGATATTGCTGATTTAGTGAAAAATGTTGAGTTTAGCGTCTTTGCACAAGCGGCTAATGATGAAAAATGTCGTGTTATCGCGTTACGTGTACCGGGTGGTGCATCGTTAACTCGTAAAAATATCGACGAATATACTCAATTTGTCAGTATTTATGGTGCCAAAGGCCTAGCGTGGATGAAAGTCAACGAAAAGGCAAAAGGTATCGAAGGGGTACAAAGCCCTATTGCTAAATTCCTGACTAATGATGTGGTTAACAGCATCTTAGCGGCAACAAATGCAACAGATGGCGACTTAATTTTCTTTGGTGCGGGTCGTCAAGGTACCATGAGTGATGCTATGGGAGCGTTGCGCCTGAAAGTCGGTCGTGATCTGGAATTAACTGATCTTAACGCATGGAAACCACTGTGGGTTATTGATTTCCCAATGTTTGAAGAAGATGAAGATACCGGCAGCCTAAGTGCAATGCACCATCCATTTACTTCACCAAAAGATCTCACACCGGCAGAGCTAACCGCACATCCTGTAGGCGCTGTAGCTAATGCCTATGATATGGTCATTAACGGTTATGAAGTTGGTGGTGGCTCAGTGCGTATCCATCGTAATGAAATGCAACAAGCGGTATTTAGCATTTTAGGTATTACTCCGGATGAGCAACGTGAGAAATTCGGTTTCTTATTAGATGCGCTAAAATTTGGTACACCACCGCATGCAGGGTTAGCATTTGGTTTAGACCGCTTAGTGATGTTATTAACAGGAACAGATAATATCCGTGATGTTATCGCGTTCCCGAAAACCACGGCAGCGGCTTGCTTAATGACCAATGCACCGAGTTTTGCAAATGAAGACGCGTTAAAAGAGCTGGCTATTCAAGTGACAGAAAAAGAAGTTAGCACAGATAACGAGTAAATGATGAAATATAAGCACCCAGTATGTGTTTTAGTTGTTATCTATGCCAAACAGACTAAGCGGGTGCTTATGCTGAAGCGTCGAGATGATCCTGATTTCTGGCAATCTGTGACAGGGAGCCTTGAAGAGGGCGAAACACCTTATCAGGCCGCATTACGAGAAGTGCAGGAAGAAGTAGGAATTGATATCATAAAAGAAAATCTTGAGCTGGTGGATTGCCACCGTTCAATTATTTTTGAGATATTCGCACACTTTCGCCATCGTTATGCGCCTAATGTGACACATTGTCAGGAACATTGGTTTATGTTAGCACTTCCCTCTGAACGGGAAATTGAACTGACTGAGCATACGCAATACCAATGGTTAGATGCGCCACTGGCGGCAAAATTAACTAAGTCAGCCAGCAATCAGCAAGCGATTGAAGAATTTGTTATTTAATTATTAGACCACGTTTGGAGATATTTTCATGGCAGGTCATAGTAAATGGGCCAATACTAAACACCGTAAAGCAGCGCAAGATGCGAAACGCGGTAAGATTTTCACTAAAATTATTCGTGAATTAGTTACAGCAGCACGTTTAGGTGGTGGTGATCCTGCAACTAACCCACGTCTACGTGCGGCAGTTGATAAAGCATTATCTAACAACATGACTCGTGACACACTAAACCGCGCGATTGCTCGCGGTGCGGGAAATGATGAAAACGATAATATGGAAACCATCATTTATGAAGGCTACGGCCCTGGTGGTACTGCTGTTATGGTTGAATGTTTAAGTGATAATCGTAACCGTACTGTTTCCGATGTTCGCCATGCCTTCACCAAAACAGGTGGTAACTTAGGAACGGACGGTTCGGTATCTTATCTCTTTACCAAAAAAGGTGTTATCTCTTATGCACCGGGTGTTGATGAAGATGCCGTCATGGAAGCCGCACTAGAAGCGGGTGCAGAAGACGTTGAAACTTATGATGATGGTGCTATTGACGTTTACACAACCCCTGAAGCTTTCGGTGAAGTAAAAGATGCCATGGATGCTGCGGGTTTTGTCGCTGAATCAGCGGAAGTTTCCATGATCCCATCAACAAAAGCAGAGCTTGATATTGATACCGCACCAAAATTAATGCGCCTTATCGATATGCTAGAAGATAGCGACGATGTGCAAGAAGTGTATCACAACGGTGATATCTCTGATGAAGTTGCAAAACAACTGGAAGATATTCTGTAATTGGTATCACGATAACGGCCAATAGTGGTGTTTTACACTGCGTTGAATAGTGCGAAGAGAAGAGCAGAGCAAGCGTATTTGCTCTTTTCTCTCGCCATCGACCTTATCCGCCATAGGAATTGTTATGGCTATTATTTTAGGTATTGACCCTGGCTCTCGTGTCACGGGATATGGCGTAATTCGCCAACAAGGGCGACAACTTATCTATTTAGGAAGCGGATGTATTCGTACACAGGTTCCTGATCTACCAAGCCGACTGAAACGCATTTATGCGGGAGTCAGTGAAATCATCACTCAATTTTCACCCGATGTATTTTCTGTTGAACAAGTCTTTATGGCAAAAAATGCAGACTCGGCATTAAAATTAGGCCAAGCAAGAGGTGTGGCGATTTTAGCGGCAGTCAATAATGATCTTCCCGTATTTGAATATGCGGCACGTCAAGTAAAACAGAGTGTGGTAGGAACAGGGGGAGCCGATAAAAGCCAAGTACAACATATGGTACGCTCAATCTTAAAATTATCCGCAGCGCCACAGGCAGATGCTGCAGATGCGCTAGCGATTGCGATTACACACTGTCACTTTAATCAAAACTTATTGCGTGTAGGTGATCCGCGTCTTGTTTTAACGCGAGGCAGGTTAAGATAGGCTATCTGTTGGTAAAACAGATTAGTTTTTCGCAGGCTGGATATACGTCCAGCTTTTTTTATGTTATAAATTTGGCGTCAATATTTTTGCGGAGGCGTTAGGGTGATAGGACGTATTAGAGGCGTTATTCTTGAAAAACAGCCACCAGTGGTGCTGATCGAAGCGGGTAATGGGGTGGGTTATGAAATAAATATGCCTATGACCTGTTTTTATGAGTTACCTGATATTGGTCAAGAGGCGATTATCTACACACAATTTATTGTTCGTGAAGATGCGCAATTACTATATGGTTTTAATCAAAAACAAGAACGGGCACTGTTTCGTGAATTGATAAAAGTCAATGGTGTAGGGCCTAAGCTAGCACTGGCTATTTTATCAGGAATGTCTGCACGCCAATTTGTCACCGCAATTGAAAATGAATCCATCTCCTCATTAGTTAAATTACCGGGAGTCGGTAAAAAAACCGCAGAACGATTAGTGGTTGAAATGAAAGATCGCTTCAAAGGGCTTAATGGCGATCTATTTGAACAAAACGGCGATATTGAGCTACCTGCCAGTGCATCATCGAAAGCGCCATCTGCTGCAGATATTGAAGCAGAAGCTTCCGCTGCCTTAATTGCCTTAGGTTATAAACCACAAGAAGCTGCCAAGATGATTAGTCGGGTAGCAACGGCTGGTGCTGATAGTGAAACACTTATCAAAGAAGCATTACGCGCAGCGATTTAGGAGTAATTGATTGTGATTGAAGCAGATCGCCTGATTTCAGCAGATATACAACAACCTGAAGAAGAAATTATCGATAGGGCTATTCGTCCTAAGCTGCTTGCTGAATATGTGGGACAACCACAAGTTCGTGAACAGATGGAAATCTTTATTCAGGCGGCTAAACTACGTCATGATGCCTTAGATCACTTACTTATCTTTGGCCCGCCGGGGCTTGGTAAAACCACGCTGGCTAATATTATTGCCAATGAGATGGGCGTTAATTTACGTACAACCTCAGGGCCTGTATTAGAGAAAGCCGGCGATCTTGCTGCCATGCTAACCAATCTTGAGCCTCATGATGTACTGTTTATTGATGAAATTCATCGACTCTCGCCCGTTGTTGAAGAAATACTCTATCCGGCAATGGAAGATTATCAACTTGATATTATGATTGGTGAAGGGCCGGCAGCACGCTCCATTAAAATCGACTTACCGCCATTTACTTTAGTTGGGGCGACGACCCGAGCGGGATCGTTAACCTCTCCATTACGTGATCGTTTTGGTATTGTACAACGCCTTGAATTCTATAATGTTGATGACTTACAGCATATTGTTGCACGTAGTGCCAGCTTTATGGGGTTAGAAATAACCGCAGAAGGGGCGCGACAAATTGCTATGCGTTCACGAGGTACACCGCGTATTACTAACCGTTTATTACGCCGAGTAAGAGACTTTGCTCAAGTCAAAGGTAATGGTGAAATTGATGAAGATATCGCGTCTAAAGCACTCGATATGCTTAATGTTGATGCTGCCGGTTTTGACTATCTTGACCGAAAACTGCTCTTTGCCATTATTGATAAATTTATGGGTGGCCCCGTAGGGCTTGATAATCTTGCGGCAGCTATTGGTGAAGAGCGTGAAACTATCGAAGATGTATTAGAGCCTTATTTAATTCAGCAAGGTTTTATTCAACGCACCCCCCGTGGTCGGGTAGCCACAAATCATGCTTATCGTCACTTTAATCGCATTATGGAAGCACCTTAATAAACATATTCGCGCATTTTCTATTAAAAAATAGCCCTTGCTATAAATTAGCAAAGGCTATTTTTTTGTTTATAAGATAAACGCTAAACAACTACTGCTTTGCTGGTACAAGCAAGCTCAATACAAATAAACTACTGGCGGCTAATACCACCGATGGGCCTGCAGGGGTGTCATAGAATGCAGAGAAAGTTAATCCCCCAGTGATAGCAAACATACCTACAGCGACGGCAATCACTGCCATCTGTTCTGGTGAACGTGAAAAACGGCGCGCTGTTGCTGCGGGAATAATCAATAGTGACGTAATGATAAGTGCACCAACAAATTTCATTGCCAAACCAATTGTTAATGCGGTGATCATCATTAATTTTAAACGTTCGCGTTGAATATTCACACCATCGACAAAAGCCATATCTTGATTAATAGTCATTGAAAGAAGTGGACGCCATGAACGGATAATCACTAATAAAACAATAACGACACCAATAAAAATACTGATCACATCTTGGTAATTAACGGAGAGTAAATCACCAAAGAGATACGCCATTAAATCAACACGAACATTGGCCATTAAACTGACGACAACAAGCCCTAAAGAAAGGGCGCTATGAGCCATGATACCTAACAAGGTATCAACAGAAAGTTGAGGCTTTAGTTCTAACCAAACTAATAAAATAGCTAACAGCAAAGTTACGGCAATAACGGCATAAAAAGGCTCGATATTAAACAGCAGGCCAAAAGCGACCCCTAATAAAGAGGCGTGGGCGAGGGTATCGCCAAAATAGGACATTCTGCGCCAAACAACAAAGGAGCCTAATGGACCTGCGGCCATCGCTAAGAGCATACCGGCGATCCAGCCCGGTAACAGCAACTCAATCATGATGACACTCCTTATTATGTTGGTGATGATGACGATAAATACCCAGTTGTTCAGCACCACGACTACCAAACATAGCTATAAATTCAGGGTGAGAAGAAACCACATCTGGTGTACCTGAGCAGCAGATATGACCATTTAAACAGAGCACTTCATCTGTTTTAGCCATAACCAGATGTAAGTCATGTGACACCATTAAAATTGCGCAGCCTAATTCATTGCGAAGCTGATTAATTAAATCATAGAGGGCTAATTGACCATTTACATCAACCCCTTGAGTCGGTTCATCTAGCACTAACAGTTGTGGTTGATTAAGCAAAGCTCGGGCGAGTAAAACACGTTGCGATTCACCCCCTGATAATTTTTGCATAGGGGCGTTTATTAATTTTGCCGCATTGACTCGTTCTAAAGCAGGTAAAATATCTTTATCTTTAACACCCGGTTTTAAGGTCATAAACCGTTTGACTGTCAATGGCATAGTTGGATCGAGATAGAGTTTTTGAGGTACATAGCCAATACGTAAACTATGTTGACGTTCAATCTTTCCAGAAGAGGGAGCCAACAACCCTAAAACCAAACGAATAATCGTTGACTTACCCGCACCATTAGGGCCAAGTAAGGTAAGAATACGGCCTTCTTTTAGATTAAAAGAGATATCTTTTAGAATAACGCTTTCACCAAAAGAGACACCAACCGATTTTAAACGAATTAAGTCAGACATAAAATTAGCACTTGCAGAATCATTGAAACGTTATAATATAACATTTCCAATGACGTTTCACGAGAATTTTGCCTATGTTACATAAAAACAACAAATTTGCGCATGGTTTTTTAATTAAATCATGTTTAGTGACTGCTATGATAGCCTCATTTAGTTCATCTGTTCAGGCAGATGTTGTTGCTTCAATTAGGCCGATAGGGTTTATTGCGGCAGCAATTGCTGATGGTGTAACGCCAACAGAAGTTTTATTACCTGATGGGGCATCGCCACATGATTATGCATTAAAGCCTTCGGACTTACGCAAAATCACCTCAGCAGATTTAATGGTATGGGTTGGGCCGGATATGGAAGTCTTTTTAGATAGACCATTAAATAGACTTAGTGACAAAAATAAGCTGGCTTTAGCGGAAACTGACAAAATAAAGTCGCTTTTATTGAAAGATGATAATGACAATGTGCATAAACATGAGGAAAATCACGAACATCATTCTCATGGTGATTATAATATGCACATCTGGTTATCACCAGAGATTGCGTTGTCGTCTGCAAAACAGATCCACGATAGGTTAGTGATGCTCTATCCAGATAAAAAAGAACTTCTGGACGTAAACCTAAGTAAATTCAGCGAACAACTCAAGCAAACAGATAAAAATCTTGTTAATATTCTGTCGCCTGTTAAAAACAAGGGTTATTTTGTCTTTCATGATGCTTATGGCTACTTCGAAAAACATTATAATTTAAAGCCATTAGGTCATTTTACGATCAACCCTGAAATACAACCAGGTGCACAGAAATTACATCAAATACGAACACAGTTGGTTGAGCAAAAAGCCACATGTATTTTTGCTGAGCCACAATTTAGGCCGACAGTAATTGAGACAGTGGCGAAAGGCACTGGAGTTAAAATGGGGGTATTAGATCCCCTAGGAAGTGGGATTGCATTAACTCAAGATAGTTATGTGAAATTCCTTACCCAATTAGCTAACCAATATGCGAGCTGCCTGAATGAAACACAATAAGGAATTAAGAACGTGCAGCAGAAGACGAGATACATTGCACAGGTATATTTAAATTTACCCTTACCACATAAAATTATGCTTGGTTCGTTAACTGCAGCAACACTGGCTGTCGCAATATGGCGGCCAGTTGTGCTTCACACCGAACAAAGCAGAGAAGTTCCTATCAGTATTCAAACTCCCCTAACAACCCAAGGGGAAAACACCGACGATATTATCACCGACAGTAGTGATCAGCTAACAGATGAAGGACTTGTAGGTGCTGATGATGGTGTCGATACTAGCACCGCAGTGGCACAGGTTCCTCATACTTATATTGTCTCCAGTGGAGATTCATTAAGTTCGATATTAACGCAATTTGGTATCGACTCAGCCGATATTGCAACGCTCTCCAATCAAAATAAAGATCTCAGAAACCTTAAAATAGGCCAACCAATAAGTTGGAAACTTGATGATGATGGTTTATTGCAAGAGTTAAGTTGGGGCGTTTCTCGCCGAGAAACTCGTGTTTATACGCGTACGGAAACAGGTTTTACTGAAGCGAAAGAGTTCCAAAAAGGCGAATGGAAAAATAGTGTGACCACAGGGGTTATCCGTGGTAGTTTCTCTGCAAGTGCAACAAATGCTGGCTTAACTAACGCAGAAGCTCGCGCAGTGACTAAAGCTTTACAATGGCAATTAGACTTTAGAAAATTACATAGTGGTGATAAATTCTCAGCCCTTTTTTCTCGTGAAGTCTTAGATGGTCGTACCGAACAGAGCGAACTTATTGGTGTGCGGTTACGAAGTGGTGGTAAAGATTACTATGCTTTTCTTGCTGAAGATGGCCGCTACTATGATAGCCAAGCAGGTGGTTTAGAACGTGGTTTTATGCGTTTTCCAACGGTAAAACAGTTTAGAGTCTCTTCTCAATTTAATCCTCGCCGTATCAATCCTGTCACAGGTCGTGTTGCACCGCATAAAGGGGTTGATTTTGCTATGCCTGTTGGTACGCCTGTTTTAGCTACGGGAGATGGTGAAGTCATTGTCTCTAAATACAGTGGTGCAGCAGGTAATTTTATTGCTATCCGTCATGGTAGCCAATATACCACTCGTTATATGCACTTACGCCAACTGTTAGTCAAACCGGGACAACGTGTAAAACGAGGTGATCGCATTGCACTATCCGGCAATACAGGGCGCTCCACAGGGCCACACTTACATTATGAATTATGGATCAACCAACAAGCGGTTAATCCATTAACAGCTAAATTACCCCGTGCAGATGGCCTAACAGGTAAAGAGAAGCGTGAATACTTAGCTAAAGTAAAAGAGATCATGCCTCAATTAACGTTAGATAATTGACATTAAACAAGAAGTTAAAGACATAAAAGCGGATGATTGATATCATCCGTTTTTGTTTTAATGATTTTTACGCCTATTTAGAGGTGTCAGTTCAGCGAGTTATCTGATGAATAAAGAAAAAGATACAGATAGTAAAGCGGGTTATGTACCGACTTTTCACCGCGCCTATTTGCATCCTCGTCATTGGGGAACCTGGTTTGGTGCAGGCGTATTGTGTGCATTAGCGTATATGCCGGTAAGATGGCGTGATCCGCTCCTTGCTTCTATAGGTCGTTTTGTTGGGCGTAAAGCGAAAAGTGCCAGACGTCGTGCAGATATCAATTTAAGATATTGTTTTCCTCACTGGGATAAAGCACAACGAGAAGATGTGCTTGATAAAATGTTTGAAACAGCGCCACAGTCTTTCGTGATGCTTGCAGATCTTTGTTTAAGAGGGGCTAAACACACATTACAGCGTACCTCTTGGGAAGGGATAGAGATTATAGAGCGCTTAAAAGCACAAGGGCGTAATGTTATTTTTATGGTACCGCATGGATGGGCTGTTGATGTACCTGCCATGTTATTGGCTGCTAAAGGGCAAAAAATGGCAGCAATGTTTCACCACCAAAAAGATCCGGTGACTGATTATTTATGGAATAAAGCACGTTACCATTTCGGCGGACGTTTACACTCGCGCGAAGCGGGGATAAAACCTTTTATTTCAACGGTGCGCCAAGGGTTTTGGGGGTATTATTTACCTGACCAAGATCATGGTGCCGAGCATAGTCAATTTGTGGATTTTTTTGGTACTTATAAAGCCACATTACCGGCGATTGGCCGATTAATGAAAGTATGCAGAGCGGCCATTGTGCCACTGTTTCCTGTTTACTGTCATAAAACGCATCAACTAAAGATTATTATCCGTGAGCCGATGGATGATATAGAAGGGCAAGATGATCGTTATATTGCGCGTCGGATGAATGAAGAGCTAGAAGCGTTAGTCTCACCGACACCAGAGCAATATACTTGGATCTTAAAACTATTAAAAACGCGTAAAGAGGGGGAAATAGAACCTTATGCGCGTGAGAATATCCTAGACTAGTCTATTGCTGGTGAACGAATAGGAAGATAAAAAAACGGGCACTATTTAAAGTGCCCGTTTGCCATTTTGCTATAAAAGAATAAGAACGATTATTCTACGGTAAGGATACGACAAGTATTGGTACTTCCGATCGTGCCCATCTGGTCACCTTGCGTGACTAAGACTAAATCACCTGAAACTAAAAAGCCTTTTTCACATAAACGCATAATAGCTTCATTAGCGGCAGCAATACCGTCAGTATGAGTACTGCAATAAACAGGCGTAACACCTCGATAAAGTGCAGTTTGGTTTAATGTTTTCTCATGGCGTGACATAGAGAAAATAGGTAAACCGGTGCTAATTCGTGACATCATACGGGCAGTACGACCGGACTCAGTCATAGCGATAATCGCATTAACGCCTTTCATATGGTTAGCTGCATACATGGTTGACATGGCTATCGCTTCTTCAGCATTATCAAATACCATATCTAAACGGTGTTTTGATACATTGGCCGCAGGCATTTTTTCCGCGCCTAAACAGACTTGTGCCATTGCGGCTACAGTTTCAGCGGGATATTGTCCTGCTGCTGTTTCAGCCGATAACATAACGGCATCTGTACCATCTAATACCGCATTGGCGACGTCCATGACTTCTGCACGAGTTGGCATTGGGTTAGTTATCATCGATTCCATCATTTGAGTGGCTGTGATAACAACACGATTTAGCTGACGAGCACGACGGATGAGTTTTTTCTGTACCCCGACTAATTCAGGATCACCAATTTCTACGCCTAAATCACCACGGGCAACCATGACAACATCAGAAGCGAGAATGATCTCATCGATAATTTCATCATTGGCAACGGCTTCGGCACGTTCAACTTTCGCGACAATTTGGCACTCGCAGCCTGCATCACGTGCTAAGCGACGTGCATAATTAAGATCTTCGCCTGTTCTTGGAAAGGAGACAGCCAGATAATCAACACCAATTTTGGCTGCAGTAATAATATCTTGTTTATCTTTTTCAGTTAATGCTTCAGCAGAAAGACCACCACCGAGTTTATTGATCCCTTTATTATTAGATAATGGGCCACCGACAGTCACTTCAGTGAAAACTTTCAGGCCTTCGACTTTAAGGACTTTTAATTGAACACGTCCATCATCAAGTAGCAAGATATCGCCAGGAACAACATCGGCAGGTAACCCTTTATAGTCAATACCGACTTTTGTTTGGTCGCCTTCGCCTTTTTCTAAATTGGCATCAAGGAGAAATTTGTCTCCCACATTAAGAAATACTTTGCCTTCTTTAAATGTCGAAACACGGATTTTCGGACCCTGCAAATCGCCTAAAATAGCAACATGGCGACCAAGTCTAGCTGCTATTTCACGGGTGCGATTAGCACGAGCAAGATGATCTTCTGCAGAGCCATGAGAGAAATTTAATCGAACAACATTTGCACCAGCAGTAATGATTTTTTCTAGGTTATTATCACGATCTGTTGCTGGGCCTAAGGTGGTAACAATTTTTGTTCTTCTGAGCCGTCTGGACATGCATTACTCCGTTGACCTTGAACGAAAGGTATTGGCTATTGGATAAAACGGAGGTAAGTAACATTCTATCCAATATGTTAAGTGAAACGCTTCAAGCTAATTGTAACATACTTAGGTGTTTTCATCATATGTGAGAGTTAGCTCGCAGTTATGCTACCATTTTTCAAAAAGTTATCTAGTCAAGGGCACACTGCTAAATGTGACTATACTAACAAATTCATTTAAAACGGTTACTTATCAAAGCGCGAATCGCGTAATGCTTCTTTGACACGCTTCAAGTTATCTCTAAATTTTGGCCCTCGGCGTAAAATAAACCCTGTAGCCAGAACATCAATAACGGTAAGTTGTGCAAGGCGAGAAATCATCGGCATGTAGATATCGGTATCTTCCGGTACATCAAGTAAGATGGGTAACGTTGCTTCGGCGGCTAATAAAGAGCCAGAAGTGGTAATCGCTATTACTGATGCATCATTTTCACGTGCAATTTTAGCAATTTCGACTAAATTTTTAGTACGACCTGTGTGAGACACAATCACCACAACATCACCGTCGATACTATTTATACAGCTCATTCGTTGCATGATAACATCATCAAAATAGGTCACGGGAATGTTGAAACGTGAGAATTTATTCATGGCATCATGTGCGACGGCGGCAGAAGCACCTAGACCAAAAAACGAGATTTTTCTTGCTTGAGTAAGAATATCGACAGCTCGATTAATAACCGCAATATCGAGATTATTTTTGACATTCTCTAAACCCGCCATCGCGGATTCAAATATTTTATTGGTATAAGCAGAGACAGAATCGGAGTCATCAATGTTACGATTGACGTAAGGTGTACCGTTGGCAATGCTTTGTGCTAATTGTAACTTAAAATCTGGAAATCCTTTTGTTGCCATGCGTCGACAAAAACGATTTACAGTGGGCTCACTAACATCAGCTGTTTTCGCCATAAGAGCGATACTTGAATGGATCACGGTTTGTGGTGTTGTTAAAACAACCTCAGCCACTTTTTTTTCTGATTTACTCAAGATGTCCAGACTAGACTGAACCCTTTCCAATATATTCATTAAATATACAGATCCTTGGCTTTGCCAATTTCAATAAAAGGAGAAATCTATAACGGTTTTATGAAAATATACTACGCATATAACAGCACTTACATCGCTGACAGCCCCTTAAAAGGGCTTTTTTCATCAAAGTATGACCTGTGTCTAACTTTCAAAGCTGAAAACAATTAACAAAACTGTTGTAAATTTACATAGAAATAGAAAAAGCTAGACATAAAAAACTGTTGGTTAATAAGATGTAAGGGGCGTTAAAGACTAAAACACGCAAGCGTATTTACTGCGTACACCCAAAAGAGTACATTAATACGAAATTATGTAACAAAATTACAAAATCTCATCATGAGGAGACGTACTATGGCAGCGATATCGACTGCTCAGGCCTGTGATCTGGTTATCTTCGGTACTAAAGGGGATCTTGCCCGTCGTAAGTTAATTCCATCACTTTATCAACTGGAAAAGGCAGGATATATTCACCCTGATACACGTATCATCGGTGTTGGTCGTGCTGATTGGGATGTAGCTGCTTATACAAATGTTGCCCATGAAGCATTACAAACTTTTTTAAAAGAAGAGATTAACCCTGAAATTTGGCAACGTTTAAGTGCTCGTCTCGATTTTTGTAATCTTGATGTCAATGAAACTGACCACTTTATTGAGTTAGCAAAACATCTAAAACAAGACAAATTACCGGCGATTTACTATTTTGCAATGCCACCAAGTACTTTCAGTGCGATGTGTAAAGGTTTGGGACATGCTAAATTAAATAAAGAGCCAAACCGTGTGGTTATGGAAAAACCACTAGGAACAGATTTAGCGTCTTCAGTTTCTATTAATGATAGTGTGGCGAAATACTTTAAAGAGAGTCAAATTTATCGTATTGACCACTACTTGGGTAAAGAAACCGTTTTAAACTTATTGGCTTTACGTTTTGCTAACTCCTTATTTGTTAATAATTGGGATAACAAAACGATAGATCATGTCCAAATCACGGTGGCAGAAGAAGTTGGTATTGAAGGACGTTGGGGGTATTTCGATCAAGCGGGTCAAATGCGTGATATGGTGCAAAATCACCTATTACAAATTTTGACGATGATCGCCATGTCACCACCTGCTGATTTAACGGCTGATAGTATCCGCCAAGAAAAAGTGAAAGTGCTGCGCTCATTACGTCGTATTGATATGACTAATGTCCGTGAAAAAACGGTTCGTGGGCAATATACGGCCGGTTTTGTACAAGGTAAAAAAGTACCGGGCTATCTGGATGAAGAGGGTGCCAATAAAGCCAGTAATACAGAGACCTTTGTTGCAATTCGTGCTGATATTGATAACTGGCGTTGGGCGGGTGTACCCTTCTATTTAAGAACCGGTAAGCGTATGCCAAGTAAATGCTCGGAAGTGGTGGTCTATTTTAAAAAACCCGCTCTGAATATTTTCAGTGAAACCTATCAAGAGTTACCACAAAATAAACTCACTATTCGTTTACAGCCTGATGAAGGTATTGATATTGAAGTGCTAAATAAAGCACCAGGTCTTGATCATAAACACCGCTTACAAACTACTAAATTAGACTTAAGTTTTTCCGAAACTTTTAATCAAACTCATTTAGCTGATGCTTATGAGCGGTTGTTGCTTGAGGCAATGCGGGGTATTCAAGCGCTATTTGTCCGCCGTGATGAAGTAGAAGAAGCATGGAAATGGGTCGATTCAATTATTAATGCATGGGAATGCGATAATGAATTACCTAAGCCATACCAAGCAGGAACATGGGGGCCGGTTGCATCTGTTGCAATGATCACTCGTGATGGCCGCTCTTGGAATGAAATTGAGTAGGGAATTTCATCGTCAGATATAGTCCCTAACTAATATAAATAACACCGTAAAATAAGAGGTCGAGTTTTGCGGTGTTTTTTTATTAAGCTTAATTACTGCGATATAAATGAATAAATTAATAACAAGTTCAGCTAAGAATTGATTAACTATGCAGTGTATTGCAATCTTCAACTTAAAACCTAAATAAAACCAATCAATTACCTAAAAAATTTTTGCAGAAGATCCTTGCTTTAAATAATTCGGCATGATAGAAATATCATGTAACATTTATCCATATTATATGAGGGTTCGGAGTATATCGTGCGGATGGTCTGCGCGATGAAAGAATAAATAATCATGACTAGCGCCAAAAGCGTAAAAGTTAAACGTTCTACTTATAAGTTATTCCTTTCTGCTATTTTATCCAGCGAACACTACTGGTGTGGCGCATTATAGAAATTTCTCATCCTACTTCCTGATATATCAGGAAATAACGTTGCCTTAACGTTCGGTTTTATACCGCCAGAAAGACTATCTGCATATTCTCTATCTTCTGCGTAAGAAACGTTTAGGCGTGCTTTAAACGTGTATGAGAGATGAAAAATGATTTATTGGATATTTTTAGTTTTAGCTATTATCTGTGAAGTGATCGGCACTTTATCAATGAAGTATGCCAGTGTCAGCGGTGGTTACACTGGTATGATCGTTATGTGGTTAATGATTGCCACTTCCTATATCTTTTTAGCCATAGCCGTAAAAAAAGTGGCATTAGGTGTAGCTTATGCACTGTGGGAAGGTATTGGAATTGTCATTATTACAACATTTAGCGTGCTTTGGTTTGGTGAATCACTGTCAGCATTAAAATTAGGTGGTTTAGCAATGTTAATTGCGGGGATCACTCTGATTAAGTCAGGCACTAAAAAATCGGCGGTTGCTAAAAAAACAACCGATTCGGTAAAAAATATTGCCGGAAAAGCCAAACAGGTTGCTACTGTGGTAAAGGGAGTTAATAAGCCAATTTCTTCTAATGTTAAAGAGGCTTAATATGTTAGCTCAATTTGAATGGTGGCATGGCGCTTTTCTTCTTCTTGCTGTTGTGCTTGAAATCGTGGCCAATATATTCTTGAAAATGTCTAACGGTTTTAGTCGTTGGGGGTTGGGAATATTATCATTGCTTTGTGTGTTAGGCGCATTTAGTTCATTGGCAATGGCCGTAAAGGGGATAGAGCTTTCAGTTGCTTACGCACTATGGGGAGCTTTTGGTATTATTGCCACTATCGCCGCTGGGTGGATCTTATTTAATCAACGCCTAAATTATAAAGGATGGAGTGGAATTATATTATTATTAGTCGGTATGATAATGATTAAATTCGCTTAACTCTATTTTACATAGCAAAGTAAAGCATATTAAATAAAAAAAGCTAAGTTTCTTGTAAACTTAGCTTTTTTGTTTCTATAAATATCTATTAAAAACGATGTGTTTAAAATAACAAAAGTTTATAGTAAAAATAGCCTTACTATTTCAACACTAAAAAGAGTGAAATTTGAAGATGCAATAGAATCTATCATTAACAACGGTGAGTATATTGTATTTTTTATGCTAAACACAGTTGCTATTAATTTATCATTGATGTTACTTTTCATGATAATTAAAAAAGAAAGGAGTTGAAATGAAACGGATATTAGTCGCGGGAGCAACAGGATATTTGGGTGGTTTTTTAGTTCAAGAATTAAAAAAACAAGGATATTGGGTACGTGTTTTAGTTAGAAATCATCAACAAGCGACAAAGTTTGCGGATGTTGATGATATATTTATTGGCGAGATCACAAAACCAGAGCAACTTTCTTTGATTGCTCAAAATATTGATTGCGTGATATCAACGGTAGGGATCACTCGGCAAAAAGAAGGGTTAACCTATATGGATGTGGATTATCAGGCAAATGCCAATTTATTAGAAGAAGCGATTAAATCGAAGGTTAATAAATTTATTTATATCTCGGCTATTGATGGCGAAAAACACCGAAATCTAAAGATTTTTCAAGCAAAGGAGCGCTTTGTTGATAAATTAAAACAAGCCAATTTAGCATACTGTATTGTAAGACCTAATGGCTATTTTAGCGATATGGGGGATTTTTTGCAGATGGCGGCATCGGGTAAAGTCTATTTATTTGGTGATGGCGAACAAAAAATAAATCCTATCTCTGGAAAAGATTTAGCGCAATTTATTGTCGAGAAAATGACAACCAATATAAATGAATTCACTGTAGGTGGACCGGATATTCTATCTTTGAATCAAATATGTGAACTCGCAGGAAGCGCATTAGATAAAAAAATTAAAATAATCCATTTACCCGATACGTTAAGAAAAATAACTATTTTTACGTTACGTCATTTTACGAGCCAAAAATTTTATGGGCCATTAGAGTTTTTTTTAACTTTTATGGCAAATAGTCATATTGGTATATGTTATGGGCATGATCATTTATCAAATTATTATATTGAATTAGCTGATCCGACATATAAGAGAAAATAGTACCCGCATGTGCGGGTGCTAATAAAAAATTAGAGAGCAGCGATGATTTTAATTTCTACTTTATATTCAGGATGCATGAGTTGAGCCTGAACGGTACAACGTACTGGCGCGCTCCCTTTAGCAACCCATGCACCCCATGCTTGATTCATACCTGCAAAATCGGCTTTATCTGCTAAAAATAGTGTTGCATCAAGGATCTTACTTTTATCCGATCCCACTCTTTGTAATAACACATCAATAGCAGCTAATGTATCTGCAGTTTGTTCGATTATATCCCCTGATAAGTTTTCAGGAACTGCAGTGTAATAGACAGTATCATTATAAATAACCGCTTCAGACCAACGGTCCTCTGGATCGATACGTTTTATAGTCACGATAAATTCTCCTTTGTATTAACAACGTGGGTGGTACTTTTAGCTATCCACTGGCATAATTTACGTCTTATTTTATAAAAAGAGTATGCCTGTGTCAGACGATTTTGCAGAAAACGGGATTTTAACCCGACGCGTTCCTGGATTTCATCCCCGTGAAGCTCAACGACAAATGGCGATATCAGTAACAGAGGTTATTGATAAACAAGGTGTGCTTATTGCAGAAGCGGGTACCGGGACAGGGAAAACCTATGCCTATCTTGTGCCTGCATTACGTTCTGGGAAAAAAACTATCATCTCTACCGGATCTAAGGCATTACAAGATCAACTGTATAGTCGTGATCTCCCCACCATAATAGAAGCGCTAGACTACGATGGTACAACGGCTTTATTAAAAGGTCGCTCTAATTATTTGTGTTTAGAACGTTTAGATCAGCAAATGCTCAGTGGCGGTGATTTAGAAGCAGAAGTACTTGCTGATGTTATGCATGTACGCCAATGGTCAACGCAAACAGAAGATGGTGATATTAGTCGCTGTCATAGTGTGGCGGAAGATAGCAAAGTATGGCCACTGGTGACTAGCACTAATGATAATTGTCTGGGCAGTGATTGTCCTCGCTACAAAGAGTGTTATGTATTAAGTGCCCGTAAAAATGCGTTAGCCGCTGATGTGGTGATTGTTAATCATCACCTTTTTATGGCAGATACGGTAGTAAAAGATACTGGCTTTGGTGAGCTGATCCCCGATGCGGAGATAATGATCTTCGATGAGGCGCATCAAATTCCTGATATAGCAAGCCACTATTTCGGTCAACAGCTCACTAGTCGTCAATTATTCGATCTAGCGCGAGATATGATTGTGGCGTATCGCACTGAGGTGCGTGATCAAGTGCAACTGCAAAAAAGTGCTGACCGTTTAACTCAAATGGTACAAGATTTTCGTCTTAGCTTAGGTGATACGGGTTTTCGGGGTAACTTAAGGGAACTATTACAAAATAAGGAAACCAAACGCTATTTAACCTTATTAGATGATGCGTTAGAGCTAAGTTATGATGTAATGAAGCTCTCTTTAGGGCGTAGCCAATTACTGGATAGTGCGTTTGAACGGGCAACACTTTATCGTAATCGTTTAAAACGCCTAATTGATACGACGATTGCCGGATACAGTTATTGGTTTGAAAGCTATGGTCGCCATTTTTTACTGGCGATCACGCCACTTTCGGTTGCTGATAAATTTCGTGAGCTGATTAAGTCCCATAAAAGTAGTTGGATATTTACTTCTGCAACACTCTCTGTAGATGAAAAAATGTCTTATTACACAGATAGATTAGGACTGGAAAATGCCACAACATTAATTTTAAATAGTCCATTTGATTATCAACATCAAACGTTGCTCTGTGTACCACGTTATTTACCTCCGTTAAATCAACCATATACCGCGAAGCGTTTAGCCGCTATGCTGGCTCCTGTGATCTTAAAAAATCAGGGGCGTTGTTTTTTTCTTTGTACCTCTCACGCTATGATGCGTGGATTAGCCGAAGAGTTTAAAGCCAGCTTACCACTTCCCGTGTTAATGCAAGGCGAAATGGGGAAATCGCAATTATTGAAAAAATTTGTTTCCTCAGGCAATGCGTTACTTGTCGCGACCCAAAGTTTTTGGGAAGGGGTGGATGTTAGGGGAGATACACTTTCTTGTGTGATCATTGATAAATTACCCTTTACCGCACCTGACGATCCATTATTAAGAGCACGTATTGAAGATTGTCAATTACGTGGTGGTGATGCATTTCGGGATGTACAAATCCCTGATGCGGTGATCACTCTAAAGCAAGGCGTCGGGCGTTTGATCCGCGATATACATGACTATGGTGCCATTATTGTTTGTGATGATAGATTAGTTTCAAGGCCTTATGGGGAAGTGTTTTTAAGTAGTTTGCCCCCATCACCACGAACCCGTTCATTAGAAAAAACCAGTTATTTTTTAAGCCAACGGGCACAACGAAATAAAATAGTGTCGGAGTCATAATAGTGATTACATATGATGTGTATTTATTCTGTTGAATACTATTATGATATTATTCTTTCTCTTTTTACTTATTGAATCTGCCGGAGTTATGGCGTGTCACTGCGAATTTTAGCAATTGATACCGCAACTGAGTCTTGTACTGTTGCGGTTTGGAATGAAGGTGTCGTTGCTTCACGTTTTGAAATTTCACCGCGTGAACATACACAAAAAATTTTACCAATGGTGAAAAGTGCTTTAGAAGAAGCCAATTTATCACTGCAATCCTTAGATGCCCTCGCTTTTGGTCGTGGTCCGGGCAGTTTTACCGGTGTTCGCATTGGTGTCGGTGTTGCGCAAGGTATCGCACTAGGGGCTAATTTGCCACTGATTGGTATTTCTTCTCTTGCCACCATGGCAGAAGGCGTTTTTAGAACAACAGGCATTAAGCAAGTTTTAGTCGCCATTGATGCCCGTATGGGGGAAATCTACTGTGCCCAATATCAGCGTAATGACGCTGGCATTTGGTCTGGTGAAGAAACAGAAGCGGTAATGAAACCAGAACAATTTGCCGAAACGCTACAAGCTATCACAGGTCGCTGGGCAATTGCGGGTACGGGGTGGCAAGCTTATCCTGATTTAGCTTTATCATTGCCTTTTACCGTGGTTGAAACGCAAATTACTTTGCCTGCGGCACAAGATATGTTGCCACTTGCCGTTACAGCATGGCATGAAGGGAAAGCAACTAAAGTAGAAGAAGCCGAGCCTGTTTATTTACGTAATGAAGTCACTTGGAAAAAATTACCAGGACGGGAATAGATTGTTAGCGATTTTCTGTTAGAAGTGACAGAGTGACGCTATACTTATCTTAGAGTGTAACGTACTTAATGACGTACAAAGAGGTGGTTTATGAACAGACAATTAAACTACCGTTTGGTAAGTAAAGCGCTATTTTTATCTGGCGCTCTATTACTAACGGGCTGCGTCTCTATACCTGAATCTATTAAAGGGACAACAGCAACTCCTGTTACTGACTTAAATGTAGTTCTAGCGGCACCGGAGCTTTATGTCGGTCAAGAAGGTCGTTTTGGTGGGCGAGTGATTGAGGTTAAGAATCTACCTTCATCAACCCAGTTAGAAATTGCTGTAATGCCACTTTCTCACTATGATGCGGCTCCTGAGTTACAGCAACCTTCTGTTGGTCGTCTTTATGCGAATGTTACCCATTTTTTAGATCCAACAGATTATAAAAATCAGTATGTCACGGTAGTGGGTACGATCAAAGGTGTAAAAACAGGCAAAGTGGGTGAAGCCGTTTATCCATTTTTACGTATCGATGTTACAGGAATGAAACGCTGGACATTAACGCAACAAGTTATTATGCCTGCGCCTGTTATGACATGGGGATACTATGGTAATGCCCCTTATTGGTATAATTATGGCTATGGTGGCTATGGGGCATATCCATATGGCACTGGCCAAGTTGTCCCCGTTTTGGAGTAATAAACTAGAATAATCGTTAATGACGATATAATATTTTACCTTTATGAGTTTGAAACGGTGTATAATCAATGCCTGTAATATATTAGATGGCAATTATCTAATATAATTATTAAAGATGAAGACAACAAAAGAGAGGGCGGTTTTGACCGCCTTCTTTTTTGTTAAACATAAAAAGAAAAAATTTAGTGATACACTTCGCATCTTCACAACAGAAAATTGTTTGTGCTGGTAGGATGAGTTAATACTTTGTTAAAAAGAAACATAATATTAACCAAGAAGTGCGATTAATCAGGAGTACTACTTTGGAAAAAGTCTGGCTTAAACGTTATCCGGCAGATGTTCCGGCTGAAATTGACCCGGACCGTTTTGCATCTCTTGCGGAGATGCTTGAAAACGCTGTCGCAAATTACGCAGATCAACCCGCCTTTATCAATATGGGCGAGGTCATGACTTACCGCAAACTAGAAGAGCGTAGCCGTGCTTTTGCCGCTTATTTGCAAAATGGCTTAGGATTGAAAAAAGGTGATCGTGTCGCCTTAATGATGCCTAACTTACTGCAATATCCTATAGCGCTTTTCGGCATTCTTCGTGCCGGTATGGTAGTGGTCAATGTAAACCCACTCTACACACCAAGAGAGCTTGAACATCAGCTTAATGATAGTGGCGCCACAGCTATTGTCATTGTTTCTAACTTTGCCCATACGCTGGAAAAAATCGTCTTTAACACCAGCATTAAACACGTTATTTTAACACGTATGGGAGATCAGCTATCTCGTCCTAAAGCGACACTGGTTGATTTTGTGGTTAAATATATCAAGCGATTAGTCCCAAAATATAATTTGCCTGACGCGATATCATTTCGTCGAGCGATGCATTTAGGCTATCGAATGCAATATATTAAGCCAGAAATTACTGGAGATGATTTAGCCTTCTTACAATATACTGGTGGTACCACAGGAATTGCGAAAGGCGCGATGTTAACTCATCGTAATATGTTGGCTAATCTAGAACAAGCTAAAGCCGCTTATGTTCCTGCACTTAATGTAGGGAAAGAGCTGGTGGTAACCGCTTTACCCTTGTATCACGTCTTTGCTTTAACCGTGAACTGCTTGTTATTTATTGAAGTTGGCGGGAAAAACCTACTGATAACGAACCCACGAGATGTTAAAGGCACTATTAAAGAGTTATCGCGTTATCCTGTTACGGCGATTACCGGGGTAAATACACTATTTAATGCTTGGTTACATAATCCCGAGTTTCGTCAACTTGATTTTTCTAAGCTCAACCTTTCTGTTGGTGGCGGAATGCCCGTACAAAGTAGTGTTGCGAAAGAGTGGGAAGAATTAACCGGTAAGCATCTATTAGAAGGTTATGGTTTAACTGAGTGTTCGCCTTTAGTAACAGGTAACCCTTATAACCTGAAAAAATACAGTGGTAGTATTGGGCTTCCTGTACCTTCAACGGAAGTAAAATTTATGGATGATGAAGGTAATGAAGTGTCTCGCACAGAAGGCGGTGAAATGTGGGTTCGTGGCCCTCAGGTCATGAAAGGCTACTGGAATCGTCCTGATGCGACAGCAGAAGTACTACATGATGGATGGGTTGCCACAGGTGATATTGCCACAATGGATGATGAAGGCTTTATCCGCATCATTGACCGTAAAAAAGATATGATCTTGGTTTCAGGATTTAATGTCTATCCTAATGAAGTTGAAGAAGTGGTTACTGCGCACCCGAAAGTTTTAGAATCAGCAGCGATTGGTGTACCGAGTAAAAGCTCGGGTGAGACTGTGAAAATCTTTGTTGTCAAAAAAGATCCTTCATTGACAGAAGATGAACTTAAAACTCATTGTCGCCGTTACTTAACGGGTTATAAAGTACCTAAGATTATTGAGTTTCGAGAAGAGCTGCCTAAGTCAAATGTTGGTAAAATTTTACGCAGAGAATTAAGAAATGAAGAAAAACAGTTGAAAACATCAACTGGATCTTGATACAACAAAGTATAACCTTTGATAAATTCGCCGGTTTATACCGGCGTTTTTGTCTTTACGAAAAAGTCATTAGACATAAAAACACAAGAGAAACCTGTTTTGAATTATCAATTTATCACGACAAACACAGCACTAGAAGATGTCTGTAAAGCAGCGTCTGAGGTATCACAAATTGCATTAGATACAGAGTTTGTCCGTATACGCACCTATTACCCACATTTGGGGCTTATCCAAATGTACGATGGTAAACAGATCTCTCTTATTGATCCCCTGACCATTACTGAGTGGACTCCTTTTGTTGAATTATTAACTAATCCCGCAGTACTTAAATATTTGCATGCTGGAAGTGAAGATCTTGAAGTGTTTTCTCATCAATTTGGTTGTGTTCCGACACCCATGATAGACACCCAAGTCGTGGCTGCTTTTCTGGGCTATCCCATTTCTTGTGGTTTTGCGACCTTAGTAGAAAAATATGAACATATTGCTCTCGATAAAAGTGAATCACGAACAGATTGGTTGGCGCGCCCATTAACCGAAAAACAGTGCCAATATGCGAGTGGTGATGTGTTTTATTTGTTACCTCTAGCGAAGAAATTAATCGCGCAGGCACAAGAAGCCGGTTATATGGACGCGATTGTTGATGAGTGTGAAATGATAGCCGAGCGTCGCCAAGAGACCGTATCACCAGAGCTTGCCTATCGCGATATTGGTAATGCATGGCAATTACGAGGTCAACAATTAGCATGCTTAAAAATGTTGGCAGAATGGCGTTTAAATCAAGCTAGAGCCCGTGATATGGCATTAAACTTTGTTGTAAGGGAAGAGCATTTATGGTCAGTAGCACGCTATTTACCGACCTCTCTTGCTGAATTAGATGCGCTTTCTCTATCGGGGCAAGAAATTCGTTGTCATGGCCGTCGCTTGTTGGATTTTGTTGCTAAAGCCAAACAGATCAAAGATGAAGATTGTCCTGAGCCTATTGGCAATTTAATTGAACAACCTAACTATAAAAAAGCCTTTAAAGCAATAAAAACGGTGATCCAAGAGGTAAGTGAAGGGCAGCGCTATAACCCCGAGTTATTAGCCTCAAGAAGGCAAATAAACCAATTGCTTAATATTCACTGGAAAATTAAAACAGGGGAGCCTGAATTGCTTTCACGCTGGCGTAAAGCATTATTAGCAGAAAAAATTACTGCAATTTTGGCGCAATATCCTTAATATCACGTTATATTAATTCAGGCTAAAGAGTAATTATTTAGCCTGAAATTTTCTCAAACCCAATATGAGTTTCTATCATCCTTCTATCATCCAATAAATAGCAACTCCAACTTATTATTAATGAATGTTTAAAATAGCAACAATATATAGCGCTATTTGCACATTTGTATTCAGCCAGTTTATATATAATTAAAAACACAGAGCCAAGCAAATATGTGATAGTTTATAGCTGGCTCTGTGGATCATTAGCTTATATCAGCGAATTAAATATGATCACTTAGGTGATTCTTCATTTTCAGGTAATGTCACATTTAATTCTAATACGGAGATATCATCGCCTTTCTGCTCAAACTGAACAGATAGCATATCGGGATCTATCTGCACATACTTACAGATAACACCTAATAAATCTCTTTTCATATCAGGTAAATAAGCTGGCTCAGTATCGCCACGTCGACGCTCTGCTACGATAATTTGTAGGCGCTCCTTGGCAATATTTGCTGTCGACTTTTTACGCGACAGAAAAAAATCTAATAAAGCCATCTTTTACCCCCCAAAAAGGCGTTTTAGGAAGCCTTTTTTCTCTTCTTCAATAAAACGGAATGGATGTTCTTCACCTAATAAACGATTTACTGTATCTAAATAAGCTTTACCTGCATCAGATTCACTATCAAGAATAACAGGCTCACCTTGGTTTGATGAACGTAAAACGGATTGATCTTCTGGAATAACACCCAGCAGTGGAATACATAAAATTTCTAGCACATCTTCCATACTTAACATATCACCACGGCTTACTCGGCCTGGATTATAGCGTGTTAATAGAAGATGTTCTTTAATAGGATCTTCGCCTCTTTCAGCGCGACGTGATTTAGAGGCTAAAATACCTAAAATACGGTCTGAGTCACGTACAGAGGAGACTTCTGGGTTGGTGGTGATAATGGCTTCATCTGCAAAATAGAGTGCCATAAGTGCGCCACTTTCAATCCCTGCAGGTGAATCACAAATAATAAAATCAAAACCCATTTCATCCAGTTCATCTAACACTTGCTCTACACCATCACGGGTTAAAGCGTCTTTATCTCTTGTTTGTGAAGCTGGGAGAATATAAAGGTTTTCTGTACGTTTATCTTTAATCAGGGCTTGATTTAAAGTAGCATCACCTTGAATAACATTAACAAAGTCATAAACGACTCTACGCTCACAACCCATAATTAGGTCAAGATTACGTAATCCGATATCAAAGTCGATAACAACCGTTTTATGCCCTTTTTGAGCGAGGCCGGTAGAAATGGCCGCGCTGGAAGTTGTTTTACCAACCCCACCTTTACCTGACGTAACAACAATAATGCGTGCCATGGAGTGATTCCTTGTCGATGCTCTAAATTAAGTTCTCGATTGTTAATTCATTCTCTTGCAAACTAAGTTGGACTGATTTGCCAACAAAATCTGTAGGAATTTGGTCGCTTAGCCAATATTGACCAGCAATGGAAACTAGTTCTGCAGATAAATGTGTACAAAAAATATAGCTCTCTTGGTCGCCTGATGCACCGGCAAGAACCCGTCCACGCAATACACCATAAATATGCACATTACCGTCTGCGATTAATTCAGCGCCAGCACTGACATTGCTTAACACGACTAAATCGCTGTTTGGTGCGTAAATACGTTGCCCGGAACGCACTGGTGTATGAATGATTTTGGTTTTTTGTCGTACATTTATCGGTACTTCATTCGTTTTATCGTTATTTGCCTGAGCTGTTGGCTTAGTTATTTTACCTTCATTTAGAATAGGTAACTGTGCGGCAATTATCGCTTCTTTTTGTTGAGCGTCATGACTACCACTAATTCCCACAACACGTAAGCCAGCATCTTCTACTATTCGCCTCAGTTTTTTAAAATCAATCGTTTGATCTGCGATAGCAGAGACATTGATAACAACAGGCGCATTTTTCAGAAATTGAGGCGCTTGGGCAATTTTATCTGAAATAGCCTGACGAATAACCTTCGGTGATCCATCATTTAAATGAAGTACCGAGAGGGTAAAATTACTGCCTTTTAACTCAATGGGCGTGTTTGACATCTATCTGACTCAGTAAATTTTCTATAATCTGGCACAAAAAACCAGAGACGATATTACGAAATTATATAAGCATGTTATATTTACTAAAATATTCAGGCAAGTCGCTTATTTTAATAATTAGAGTTTAATGAAAATGATTTGTGCAATTTACCGTAGTACCAAGCGTGATCAAACTTATTTATACATCGAAAAAAAAGATGATTTCTCTCGAATTCCTGAGGAATTATTACAAAGTTTTGGTGAACCACAGTTTGCAATGTTGCTAGATCTGGCGCAAAGACAGCGTTTAGCGAATGCTGACATAGAAAAAGTCAAACAAGCGTTGACTGACCAAGGTTTTTATCTACAAGTGCCACCTCCCGTCGAAAGTATGTTAAATGCTTATTTAGATGAATTAAAAAATTCAGAAAAAACTGAATAAATCATCGAGATAAAAGGAGCATAAATGTTCAAATATTCGTTCATCGCGGTGATTGTTTCTACTGTTTTGCTATCTGCTTGTGCAGATAGCCATCAGAAGAGTGCAGAAAAAAAAACTGTAACAAGTGAAATTGCCAATATTGCGACATCGGCACCGGCTCGCTGGAAACAGATTGATGTTGCCTCACTTGAACAGGCGTTTCCAAAACAGTCACGGACACCTGCACAATTTCCTGCTTATGTAGATGCTTTAAAACAAAAAGCGGCTGAATTGGGTTATGAACCTGAAACTATCAATTTTGCCTTTTCGGAAATTCACTTTATTGACAGAGTGGTGAAATCAGACCGTAATCAGCCAGAAAAGAAAATTACTTTAGATGTGTATTTACCTCGAGTGGTGACGAAAGGACGTATCGCAGAAGGGGCGAAACTTTATCAAGCTAACCAACAAACCCTAGCGCAGATCAGCAATCAATATGGTGTGCCTGCAAATTATATTGTTGCCTTATGGGGATTAGAAAGTGGTTTTGGTCGAGTACAAGGGAAAGAAGATGTTATCTCAGCACTGGCCACATTAGCTTTTGAAGGTCGCCGTGAGGCTTTGTTTAGTCGCCAATTAATGGCCGCACTTGAGATAATCGAAAATGGACATTTACCTGTAGGGCAGCGTTTAAAAGGCTCTTGGGCAGGCGCAATGGGGCAGACACAGTTTATGCCATCTTCATTTTTGACTTACGCTGCTGATGGCAATGGTGATGGCAATATTGATATATGGAATAGCCGTGAAGATGCGTTTGCTTCAGCCGCTAATTATTTAGCAACAGAGGGATGGCAACGCGATCTCCCTTGGGGGGAACAAGTCAGTTTACCTGCTAATTTTAATCAACAGTTGGAAGGTATAAAAACAGAGCAACAAAAAACGGTCGCACAATGGAAGGCGCTAGGGGTGCAATTACCCGCTAATAGCCAATTAAGTGATGATATGAAGGTATGGCTGATAATTCCTGATGATGATTTGCATAGAAGTTATTTAGTCACCCAAAATTTCCGTACTATCATGCATTGGAATAGCTCTTACTTTTTTGCTTTGAGCATTGTGACGATGGCTGATGGCGTTGCCAATAAAATAAATACACTGCCAACTCAACACTAAATCACGTTAGCAGTGACATAAAACACAGCGATTTACCTAATAAGGAAAATATTATGTATCAACATAGAGATTGGGAAGGTTCGTTGCTTGATTTTCCTGTCAATAAAGTGATTTGTGTGGGCAGTAATTATGCAAACCACATAAAAGAGATGGGCTCGGTGCGCTCTGAAGAGCCGGTTATCTTTATTAAACCAGAAACGGCGATGTGTGATATTCGCCAACCTATTGCGATCCCCAAAGAAATGGGGGCAGTGCATCATGAAATAGAGTTAGCGGTATTAATTGGTCAGCCACTGAAACAAGCCAATGAGGATAGGGTTGATCGTGCTATTGCTGGTTTTGGTGTTGGTTTAGATCTCACTTTACGTGATTTACAAAGTCAATTAAAAAAAGCGGGACAACCTTGGGAGAAAAGTAAAGCGTTTGATGGTTCAGCGCCTTTGTCGGGATTTATTCCGGTGAACTCTTTTGGTGATCCCCAAAATGTTGACTTAATGTTGAAAGTTAATGGTGAAATTCGTCAGCAAGGGAACAGTCGTGATATGCTAACGCCTGTTTTACCCCTTATCAGTTATATGTCGCGCTTTTTTACCCTTCGCCCAGGTGATGTCATTTTAACGGGAACACCAGAAGGTGTCGGTCCCTTAGCATCGGGTGATATGTTGGTATTAAGTGTCAATGAACATCAGCTGACCACACGGGTTATTTAATAATATGATGAGCAATAAGGTAATAACGTAGAGATGACACAGGCTTTTTGGCAGACAAAAACTTTGGATGAAATGAGTGATGATGAGTGGGAATCGTTATGTGACGGGTGTGGGCAGTGTTGTTTACACAAGTTAATGGATGATGATACTGATGAGATCTATTTTACTAACGTCGCTTGTAATCAGTTAAATATTAAAACCTGCCAATGCAGTAACTATGAAGATCGTTTTCGTTATGAGCCTGATTGTATCAAACTCACGCGATATAATTTGCCGACGTTTGAATGGTTACCGATGACTTGTGCTTATCGCTTATTAGCAGAAGGGAAGCCTTTAGCGGATTGGCATCCCCTTATTGCAGGTAATAAAGCAAAAATGCATCAAGGTAATATCTCAGTAAGATATATTGCTGTTCCTGAAGTGGAAGTTGAAGACTGGGAAGATCATATTCTTAATCGCCCCAAAGGACGCGGTTAATATTGCGCTCTCCCTTTGTGTTACACAGAGGGAGAGTCATTATCTTACTGATTAAACGTCATTAACTGATGGCGTTGATTAAAGAATTTCTTATAGGTTAAATAGCAAGCAATAATTGTTGAAATACTGGCGGTTGCCATCAACATAAAGGTGACCATAATTTGGTATTTAACCGCTTGTAGTGGATCAACACCGGCAAAAATTAATCCAGACATCATTCCAGGTAAGCTTACAATCCCCACGGTCTTGGCTGCGTCAACGGTCGGAATTAACGACGATTTAATACTATCTCGAATAATAGCCATTGAAGCAATTTTAGGGGTTGCCCCTAAACTTAACATTTCTTGGATCTGTTGTTGATGATTTTCAAAACGTTGCCCAAGCTGATTATAACAAAGTCCGGTCGCAATCATTGCATTCCCCGCGATCATACCGGTAATAGGAATAATTTGGATAGGAGTAAAGGCAATGGCATGAGTAAAAAGTAAAATACTTAAGGTGAGCAATGCCCCTGTGGTAATAGCGACAAATGAGATAATAAAAATATCTTTAACGTATTTACTGCGTTTTTTAGCATTATAGGCAGCGTTATAACAGATAAATAAGACCATTAGAAATGTAAGGATAATATGGTCGACGTCGAAAATATAAGTTAATACGTAGCCAACAATAAAGAGTTGAATTATCGCTCGGGCGGTACTCCAAATAATATCTTTCTCTAATGAAAGTTTCTCTTTTCGGCTAATAAATATAGCCACTAAGACCAGTAACAGAGAAAAAATAAGAGATTCATTACTGATTGTATGTTCGTTCATAATAATTTATTTGCTCACTGCTCAATAAAGTTAAAATTAAGGGGATAATGGAAGTAAACCTAACCTTAATTGTTCATATGACTCGGTAAGTGGATCACATCATCGGCATGTTTGATTTCATTTTGATCGTGAGTTACCCATAATGCAGCGATTTTTTGCTCTTTGACATAATGATGAATAAGCTCATTGACTTTTATTTTATTGTCTTCATCAAGAGCACTAGTAATTTCATCAAGCAATAACACTTTAGGTAAAAACTGTAGGTTACGGATAAGTGAGATACGTTGTTTTTCACCACCAGAAAGTTCATTAATACCTTTATTTAAAATCTCATTGGGCAAATTAAAGTAATCTAAATCTTTCGCTAATTTCTTCTCATCAACGGCGATTTTGCGTAGTAAATAAGGAAATTTAAGATTGTCATAAACCGTTTCACCAAATAACATCGGGGTTTGAGTACAATACGAAACTTGTTGTCGGTATTGTTCAGGAGAAAGGGTTAAGTAGTCTTTTCCGTCAAAGAAAAGTGTGCCACTTGTCGGTGATAATAAAGAGGCAATGATTTTTAATAACGTACTTTTTCCACAGCCAGAAGGGCCTGTAATCAATTTAAATTCAGAAGGTTGTAGTGAGAAAGTCACATTATCTAGAATAATTTTGCTATCGAGTTGAAAGCCAATTTTTTCCAGACATAGTAGTGCGCGATTATTGTTCATTCTGATCCTATACATCTAGAAGAGAGAAGTTATCACTATTATACAAGGTTAATTGTATAATGATCCTGTTCCATATCAGTGATCTGATAACAAGATTTAACTTAAGTATAAGAGCATAAAGGTGTGATGATAAATTGCTTTTCTCTATCACTACTATCAGTCAATCAATATTAAATAGCCAATAGGGGAAACAGAAAGATAACGCGGCATAAAAGATTAAGCATGATAAAATAGGCCTAATCATCGGCTCGTAAAAATTATCTTAATATAATAAGTCAAGATAGGATGAATAAGTTATTTATTATATTGCGCATACCATTGCTGTATATCTTGAACGACTTTTCCGGTTAATCGCTCGCCTTGTTGATTATAAAAACCATGATTTAATTTATCATATTTAATAAATGTCACATTAGGTTGCGTTATCTCTTGAGATAATTGATGGAATGCAACCACATCTACATTGATATCATCTAATGTTTGAACAATTAATACCGGAGTTTGCGTGTTGCGCTTAATCACCTCAAGTAGATCAATAGCAAGATATTGTTGCCACCATAATTTGCTATGTTCACTAACAAATTGCTCATCACCAATTTGATTCGTTATTATTGCATTAGCGAGTTGTTGAAAGCTATTTATTGCTTCTTCCACATGCTCTTTAGGTGTTGTATTGCGTATATTGTACAGTACATCATCAAGGAAAAAACGACCACCGCCATTTAATGCGATTGCAGCGCTAATATCATGACGTTCAGCAACAACTAAATGAACCATTGTTGCGCCTTCACTTCCTCCAAGTAATACAATATTGGTGTAATTAGGGGATAGTTTATCTAGCACTGCTAAATAATCAGCAAGCCTTTGGCTAGGATTATCATGCAGTTTATAGTTTTTAGGGCAATCTTCTCTTTCACCATTATCGTCGGAATAAGTTAATTGTGCTGTAATACCATACTTTTCAACCATTAAAACATCACTACTCGGTAGCCATCTACCAAAGGTTTCTTGAATAAAAGTATTATTTTTTATGCTATTACAGTCAGAACCTTGCATTAAAACTAACAGTGTTTTGTTATGTTCAGCTTGTTTATCTAGATAATAAATCAGTTCGCTATTATCTTGGCGAATTAGTTTATGTGTGCTTATTTCTGCGTAGCTTGATGTTATTGATGATACTAAGAAAGTGGTGCATAGCAACAAAGAACAAATACGCATAGAACAACCTTATTAACCAAGGGATGCTGAGAGAGAAGAATGGCTAAATAACCCATTAAGACGGTTAATTAGCCATATCAATAAACTGAAAGTCAAGTCGTTAAGTACTTATTACTGATTAATGAATTGGAACGTAATAATCAATTTCCAGTGTTTTTGGTAGTTCCATAATGTCGCTATCTGTTTCTATACAAATGTAGTTTTCAATATCTGGTCCTAAACGACGACATAACCCCAAAGCCGGTAAAGTATAAAAGTAGATCTTGATGGCAAATTGTTTATATTCTTCTAACGTGCCTTTAAATTGGAAACGAACATAACGCCCGCCTGCAATCGCTTTTTTTCTGAAACCACGGGGTCTGGTAAAGTGATCTAAATTGTTTAGGCCAATTTCATAATCAATCTGGATCTTATCTTTACGTAATGTATTTGGCTGATAAGAAATTAACACACTACTTTCCGTAAAGTTTTTATCTGTGTACAACAGAAAATCATTCCAAAACTGATGACGAATATCTTCATGTAGCTTGCCAATATCCTCGATAGAGCAAAAGTATTGGTATTGAATAACATAAAGAAAGCTTTCAGGTAGCTCAATAATATTTGGAATAGGGAGGTCGGTAACTTCAAAATTGATGGGGGGCTGAAAATTGTCGCTACACAACACATCAACTTTACGGTATTCCGAAGGAGTAACGCCAAAAACAGCTTTAAAGCGGCGTGTAAAAGATTGCTGCGAATCAAATTGATAGCGTAGTGCGATAGTTAATACCGGAAGTTTAGTTAAGCGCAATTCAGTGGCGGCTTTGGTCAGTCGTCTACCACGAATATAAGAGGCTAATGTTAATCCCGTTGCTTGCTTAAACACCCGTTGCAAATGCCATTTTGTATAACCTGATTTTATCGCTACATCATCAAGTAATAACGGCTTTTCTAGATTTACCTCGATCCAGAGCAGAAGTTCTTTAATCACTTCTATATTAAACGAAGATAAAGAATTGGAAGGGATAAGTCCATTGAACTGAGATGACATGATGATTTCCTGAAAAGATATTTTGTTCAGTTTACACAAAACTGATACCCATATATTATTACATACTTATGGTATGTTTTATGGGTTTTTTATCATGAAATTAAAATCACGGCAACAAGAGAATTCAGAACAAACACGCTTAGCTTTACTTGAAGCCGGGCAATATCTCTTTGTAAATCAATGCTATTATGATGTTTCCATTGATGAAATATCACGTTATGCAAGGGTCACTAAAGGGGCGTTTTATCATCATTTCAGTAATAAAAAAGCCCTTTTGAGAGAGTGTTATTTACTGCAAGTTAAGCATGCTGTTCAAAAATTAGATGAAGTGCCTACTTATGATGATAAATGGCAAGAGCTAACGGCTCTCTTCTCTCTTTGTGTTGACCATATTTATCAGTGTAAAAACGAGTTAATTCCCTTACAAGAAGTTATCTCGGTATTAGGTTGGAAAGAGTGGGAAGAGATTGACGCCAACATTCTTATTCCTCGTATCCAACACTGTGTTGATATTCTCTTTGCTGAAAAACAGATCTGTGCTTATTCACCGGCTATTGTGGTGAATTTAATTTATGGTTTTATTACTCATATTGCTATCAATCTAAAAAATGAAGCGTCATTGCCGAAAGAGGCATGTAGTGACTTTAAAGCTATTTTTGCTGATTTTTTAATCGGGGTAAAACAAGCATCACCACAGCGTCATCACCATATGGCATAAAGAGGTATTAAAATACCTCTAAGCATTGTGCAAAAGATTAACAATCAACAAATAATTCTGTTCAATTATTACTGTATTATTGAATAGAAAAACATGGCGATTGAATAAAGAGATAAGTTTAATTGAACTAACTAAAAAATAATTAAAAATAGAATAAGTAATCTTTCTTAATATCGTTAATCTATTTGAGTTAAATAACCTAATATCCACAGTATTAAGCAATAGCATTATTTTTTAAGAAAGTAACAACAATTCTTTCTGTTTAAATAAAAAAGTATGATTAGTTTAATTTATAAAATAAATACTGATATTGTATGATGAATTGGTCATGCTTTAAAATCTATCCTGTTCATTCTAAAAGATAATTAATCATTTAATTTTTTATCAATAAAATCATAATGCTAATGGAATATTATGTAACGAATTGCTTAGTGGACAGTGAAATGAAATGTTTATTTCAAAAATAAAAAATAGATTTCACTATGCTCTAAAGTTTTTGATAAAAATGACCGACATTATCAATGTGAGCAGTCTCTTACCTGTCTCTATAATCTAAAAAATAATCTTTAATTTATTTTGTTAACACTAGGGAATGCACTCTTTTTTACTAAAGAGTGCATTCTGATATCTTACAAATATACAGAAAAATCAAAGCTGTATATTTTGCTGGAATATGATTATGTTTAAAAACATCAGTATAGAAAAAACCGTTAAAGTTATGCTGGCTATTTTATTTGTACTTATTATGAGCATTATTTACTTTAGTTATGATGCTTCAACACGCTCTTATCATAACTTTGTTTCATCAAATAACTTAAGTCAGCAAATGTTGCTGATGGGAAAAGCGCGTTATCAAATGGCGGTGATCAGAGCGAATATTAATGGCTTGGATGGGCAGTTAAGAGTGAATGAAAAACCTTCTGCTAAATACCTTCATCAAACTCAAGAATATATAAAAATCACTCGTGAAGAGATCCACCGTTGGGCGGATGCTGAAAAGTTAACCATGGAAGGGCGTCAGGTTGCTGATGATATGACGAAACGCTTTGATGAGCTTTTAGATATATTTACCGATGCCTTAGCTAAATTACGTAAAGGACAATTGACTACGCACTCTGCTAGTCAAAAAATGGATGAACTCAACGAGATCACCATGACATATTATGCAGTCGCCAATGGTATTGAGAATAATTATATTGATATTGCGAAAACCTCACAACAGCGCATTATGCTAATGGCGTTAGTCACAGCGATTATTGTCATTATGCTCTTTATCATTATCTTACGTTGGTTCTCTCATAGCTTTATCGGCAATATTAAAGTGCTTATTAATATTTTTAGTAAAATGAGCCAAGGCGATTTAAGTATGCGAGTAGAAAATCACGGTAACAATGAATTTGGTAAGCTATTTAATGAAATGAATAAAATGAAAGTTTCATTAAGTCAAATGATTGCTTCGGTAAAAAATGCAGTAAACACCATTAGCGTCAGTGCAAGTGAAATAGCAACAGGTAATACAGACCTCTCCTCACGTACTGAAGAGCAGGCTAGTGCGCTACAACAAACCGTTGCAAGCATGGAGCAAATCAAAACCACGGTTGAAAAAAATGCTGATAACTCACGCCAAGCTAGCCAGTTGGCATTAAGAGCGACAACGTCAGCACAAAACGGCGAAAAGGTGATGGATAATGTTATCGAAACCATGTCGTCGATTTCTGAAAGTGCAAAGAAGATCTCAGATATTAATGACATCATTAACAGTATTGCCAATCAAACCAATATTCTCTCATTGAATGCCGCGGTTGAAGCGGCTAGAGCGGGTGAACAAGGTCGCGGATTTACCGTTGTTGCAGCCGAAGTGCGTAACTTAGCCAGTCGTAGTGCAGAGGCAGCCAAAGAGATAAATGAACTTATTACCCATTCGGTAAATAAAGTACAGGTTGGATCACAACAAGTGAGCGAAGCAGGACGCTCCATGTCGGAAATTGTGACTACCATTAGTCAAGTTAATGATTTTATGCAACAGATTGCCTTAGCCTCTAATGAACAAAGTATGGGGATTAATCAAATTGCTATGGCCGTAAGTGAGATGGATACCGTGACTCAACAAAATGCAGCACTTGTGGAAGAGTCTGCCACTATTACTGCCAATATGGATGATGAAGCTCATCAGCTTGCCAACTTAGTCTGTCAATTTAAAGTAGATGAGAAAGAAAATACTAGGCATGCATAAAAGGGATAGCTTACGCTTGATAAAAATGTACCTAAGAAGATAAATATGTTGTTAATTCATTAACCAAGAAGAATAAGATAAAACCCCTTTAGCCACTCAAAGGTGACTAACAGGGGTTTTTAGAGACTTAGGCTTTCACTTCGTTAGGTGATGTTATACCTGCAGCAACCTCTTTAATATTGTGCAATGTCGTTTCACTAATACTAATTAACGCTTCTTCAGTTAAGAATGCTTGGTGCCCGGTAAACAATACGTTATGGCAAGAGGAAAGGCGACGGAACACGTCATCTTGAATAACATCATTTGATTTATCTTCAAAAAATAAATCGCGCTCATTTTCGTAGACATCCATGCCTAATGCGCCAATTTTACCTTGTTTTAAGGCATTAATAGCAGCTGCAGAATCAATTAAGGCCCCACGGCTAGTGTTGATGATCATTACGCCATCTTTCATTTGCGAAAAAGCACTTTCATTTAATAAATGATGATTTTCTGTTGTTAATGGGCAATGCAACGAAATAACATGTGAATTTGCGTAAAGAGTCGCTAAGTCAACATATTCCGCACCCAAATCTAATACAGCTTGGTTTGGATAAGGATCATAGGCCAATAGTTTCATACCAAAGCCTTTTAGTATGCGTAAAGTCGCTAGACCAATTTTCCCCGTACCGATAATCCCTGCAGTGCGATTATGCATATTAAAGCCAGTTAAGCCTTCTAAGGAAAAGTTTGCATCACGGGTACGCTGGTAGGCTCTGTGAATACGACGATTTAACGAGAGCATCATCCCTACAGTATGCTCAGCAATCGCTTCTGGGGAATAAGCCGGCACACGCACTACGGTGATCCCTAATTCTGCCGCTGCCTTAAGGTCAACATTATTAAATCCCGCACAACGCAGTGCAAGGATATGGATGTTGAGACTGGCAAGCTCTTGTAATACCGCACGATTAGCATCATCATTAACAAAGATACAGACTGCATCTGCGCCGACGGCATTTTTTGCTGTTTGTTCAGTCAAATTAAAGTCAAAATATTCGATATCATAATGATATCCATTATGCTGATTGACCCATTCCATGTGTTTGCGGTCATAATGTTTAGTACTATAGGAAACAATTTTCATCCTGTACTCGCTTATTATCGATTAAAATTTATTTTGAGAGTGAGAAAACAAGAATTATCTAACCCCAATAGAGAAGCATTTAATACTATTATTATAAACAATTTAATGGGTAAAGTGGATGTTCGGAATGTGGTTAATGTGATCAAAAGGAAAATGAGGTGTTGTTAAAAAAAACAATCAAATGGACAGGGATGATACTACTGGGTGTCGGCGCAGTTAGCACGACCTTGTGGCTCACCATTCCACGTTGGTTACCTGTTGTGGCTAAAAGCTATTTACCTGAAGGTGTTTCACTCTCTTTAACACAACCAAGGTTACAACAATGGGGTGTTTTTATTGATGATATCGCATTAAAAAGTGATAGCTGTACCTTGGCTAATGTGCAGCAATTTACGTTTAACTATCAAAAACAGCAAATTGATAGCCTATCATTTAATAGTCAACAACTTACTATTAACGAAGGGTGTTTTTCACAATTATCTTTTGCAGATAAAAAAGAAACCGCAACAGTTCCTCTCGATATTCATGCGTTATTAGCTACTATTCCTCACTTATCGGTTAATATCAATCATGTTTCTTTAATAGATAATCAGCGTTATAACGGCCATTTTCAGCTTAAAAGTGATACAAATGGGCGATTAATCAGCTATCAGGGAGATAATACGCAGATACAAGCGCTGATCCGTGATAATCAATGGTTAGATATTAAACAATTAAAGATTAATTTACCTGACGATAATCAGATAGAGCTGGCGGCTGAAATCGCGTTACCTCTTAATGTTTATTCATTACCAGAAAATGGTTCTATCAGCACAACATTGTTAACATCCCATTATGCTTACCCATTAGTCTTTATTGCTCAATGGCAAGGGAATAGCGGTACTATTTCTATTGCTGAACAAGGTGGAGGGCAAGCGTTAGCTGTGTTGCCTTGGAATGTAACTGCAGAAAATATCACGATAGAAAAAGGGCGTTGGGAATGGTTTGGGCTTGATCAACCCTTACGTGGTGGTGTGAATATCAACATTGCCCAGTGGCAGCAAGGATTAACGGGATTACGCTTAACTGCGCGCTTAAATGTTATGACGCAAGGGCATGCAGGGAAAGGGAATTTAGTGATGACGATACCTGAAACGGCGATTAACTGGTTAGATGCAGATATACCTATTCAATTGACAGGAATTGTAAATAAAGATCTCATGCAAGCCAGTGCACAACTTCCCGTTAAAGTGACCGGTATGTTGACAGATCCTACTATCGAATTTCAGCCCGGTTCACTATTACGCTTTAAAGGGCAACTAACAGAAACGCTGACGGTAAAAGATGCTCGTTTACCACTGGCTGGCTCAACATTATCTTCCAAAGGATTTAATGGTCACCTAAATGCGATTGTGTTAGCTGAAGATACTATTTGGGGGGATTATCGAGTCCATTTTGCTGGACGTTCGACCAATTTCTTACCTGATCAGGGCAATTGGCAATGGCGTTATTGGGGAGAGGGCAATTTATTGCCATTAAAAGCGCGTTGGGATATCGCTGGAACTGGCTCTTGGGTAGATAACATGGTGAGTTTTGAGACATTAAATACCGGATTTGATGTTTTAACTTATCAGCATACCAGTATGTTAGCCCCCAGATTGACGCTTTTAACGCCATTTCGTTGGTTAAGAGACGATAAAAACCCGTTATTTGAAGGCAAATTAAAGTTAACTAGTCAACGAATTGATTTTCCTGCGGGGGGATTCTTAGATAGAGCGGGTTTTATTGCCAGTGTAAAAGGTCAATCTCCTTTTCGTTTTTATATGAAAGGCGAGCTCAATGCCAAGCCAACTATTGGACCTATAACGATTAATACACGTTGGGATGGTGAAAGGCTAAGAGGGCAGATGCGTTGGCCTGCACAACCAATCAATGCCTTTCAATCTTTATTGCCAGAAAAATTAGGCATCACATTAGATAATGGCGAATTTTATACACAAGCTGACTTTTCTATTGCCCCTCAACAAGGTTTAGTTGCTGGTGGACATCTAGTGGTTAAGCAAGGCAGCATGTGGCTAAAAGATGGCGTATTAGAAGGACTCGATTTTATTTTACCTTGGCGTTTAAACGGTGACGAATGGCAACTAGGTGTAAAGCAGCCAGTGCAATTACGCATTAAGCGCGTCAACAACTTATTTGAAATGACAGATATTACCGCCGATCTGCAAGGATTTTACCCTATTACAGAAGCAAAACCTTTAGTTTTATCTAATGTCAAGGTTGCCATGCTTGATGGCACTATTTCTATGGCAAAATTAGCATTACCACAGCATGAAGCGGCGATTATCTCATTAGACAATCTAGAGTTAAGTCGGCTTTTCACTTTATTGAAGGTGACCCAATTTGCCGCATCAGGTAAAGTAAGTGGCGAATTACCTTTCTTTATCAATAACAATCAGTGGATAGTGAAAGATGGGTGGTTGGCTAATTCATCATATTTAACCCTCAGGCTTGATAAAGATTTTGTTGACTCTATTGATGATAGCAATATGACAGCCGGTGTCGCTATGGCATGGTTACGATATTTAGAGATTAGCCGCTCTTGGACGCGGGTTAATTTAAGCAACCTAGGTGAATTAGTGCTTGAAGCGGAAATCCAAGGGAAAAATCCATTGGAAGACAAACGGCGACAAGTAAATCTTAATTATCGCCATCAAGAAAATATTTTTCAGTTATGGCGCAGCTTGCGATTTGGTTCGCAATTGGAAGAGTGGTTAGAAAAGAGCCTATCCGATTTAGGGAGTGAGTCAGAATGATGTTATTATTTTTAAAAAGACTATTTTTACTTGTTATTTTCACTATCGGCATATCAGCACTCACTGGATGTATTCGATTAGAGGTTGCTACCCCGGAAAAACCGATAAACATTAATATGAACGTTAAGATTGAACATGAAATTAATGTCAAAATAGATCGCCAAGTTGAAGACTTGCTGAAAAATAATAGTGCTATATTCTAACGTTGGGGTGAATAATGAATTATAAAAAATATCTCTTTAGTTTTGCATTAATCACAGCATTGATTAGTTCAAATGCCGTTGCTTTAACACTTGATGAGGCGCGCGCGCAAGGTCTAGTAGGGGAAACCTTTAGTGGTTATGTTGAGTTAGTGCAACCAAACCATAAGCAAGCTCAAATATTGGTGAATGACATCAATCAAGCCAGAAAAGCCAAATACGCTGAAATTGCTAAAACCAATCAAGTGACTCCTGAATCTGTTGCCCGTTTAGCCGGTGAAAAATTAGTAGCAAGAGCCAATTCAGGTGAGTTTGTTAAAGGAATTAATGGGCAGTGGATTAAGAAATAATCACCACTACCCAAGCAGCGATAAAAAAGAGACTAAATTATTCTCATAACGTTGATATAGTGATAATTCTTATTATCACTACAGTACTCTGTTTTCTACACCCGAAAATTCATTATCATTTTCAACAATCTGATCTTTTGCTTCCACGGTGAACGTAATACGAGAAGATATATGCCCTGGCTTTGCGCGAAGATTATCTTTTTTGACATAATTTATAAAGAAATTAAAATAAGCAGTACCACTCTCATCAATAGTTTTAGTGAATGTATTTTTCTGATTTAAATCAATAGGATTATTTTCATCATCAATCAATTGGAATGTCACATTATCACTTGCTTCAGAGCCTGTTACATCGTTGATAAGGTAACCATTATTAAAATCAATATTTGTATTATCAATACGTAAAGTTATTTTAGTATTCTTATCTGAACAAAGACTAAAAACTATAGCAATTCTTTTAGAATATCTGTCATTAGCTAAGGTTCCTGCATAATTGCTAGGGAAAGAATCAGGACGTATACTTCTAACTTTAGTGCTATTAGGTATGTCAAAACTACAACTTATTGGCGGTGGTAAACTACCTCTTCTATTATCAGATAAAGCAATAAAAGGGAAGTATAGCAATAATAGCGGAATTAAAAATGTTATATTTATTGATTTCATAGAAACACCTTACATAAATATTCAAGAATAAAAATTATTCATTATTGGCAATCAATTTGTTTCTTAATAATTGAATTATTTTTACTTTCATTTTTTACGTTATAATTGAAGAAACATTGTTGCTCCTCTGTATCTCCCCATTTTACTTGTACCGTTCCGGTTTCTTTTATTCCGGAGAGGAATATTCTATTGTGGTCATAGACAGAATCAATAGAAATGAGATTGTTATTATCATCAAATACCATTACATTGGCAGCAAAAGGAATTGGTGTATTTGAGGTAAATAAAACATTATAGCCGACATTTATAGGGAAATTGATTTTTGCTACCGCACCTAAAGTAGGTACGATGATTTTACTTTGAGTTTTAGTATTACTAAACTCGGGTAACGAATTTATGTTTAGTCCAATAGTATTTTTACGATATGGCATGATGTGCGGTAATATTAAATTACCGTTATTGTCTGTCGTGGCTTGTGAAGAACGATTAGTTTTAATTCCGGCAATGCCATTTGTATTTACAATAGCAAAAGTATTACCTAAATCAGGTGCCAAAGTTATTCCACTTTGATGTAACACTATTGCACCATTAATCCCTAATCTTAAATTGGTTTTATTATTAGACAATTTAGTTGCATTAATAGAATAAGATTGATATCTCCCCTTATACTGAGTATTTACTGAAGTATGATAACCAGCATTTGGGTGGCTAAAATCCCGTTGGTAATTAATAGAATATCCTAAGCGGTAGTGTTCTAGTAAACTTCCCCCAATAGTCGTACTATTTATATAACGTTTACTGTTTGGATGATAATCAAATTGATTGCTTACCCAATGATAGGATTGAGAGCTATTTGTTAGTGGAATATTAAAATTTAAAGAAAAATGATTGTCATTATAATATCTTTCATTTTTATATTGATATTTTATACTATAATTCATTTTTTTTATAGAAGATGATAGAGAAGTATTGATTGTAAAGTCGTTTTTTCTTTTGGCATAAGAATTTTGATGGTAACCAATAGAAAATGTCCCGAAAGATTTAATCGGTTGAAAAAGAGAAATTGTATAGCTATTTTTTATGTTGTCTTTTTGACTTTGCCTATAGTTAACACTATCAGGCTTTATTGATTGATAATGGCTAGAAGATATATTTAAAGAAGTACCAATATTGCTCCATCGTTTATTATAGCGCAACTGGTATTTTAATAGACTATTGTAATCAAAATAGCTAATATCACTAGCGACTCCCCCCCAACGTCCTAAATCTAATGATAATCCTGAAAAGAAAGTATTGCTATTCAGTTTCTTTCTAATTGCACCATAGGCAGTTATTTTTTGATTAATACCATAGGAGAACTCACCCAGTAAAAAAATAGGGTTATTATTTTGATTATCAAACTGGTTATATCTATCATAAGAATATCCAGAAATAAAATTATATTGATAACGACCTTTTTTTAATTGGTTTGGCATTGTAGTAAAGTAATGCGTACTTTTTCTTATACGTCCATCTGCTTCTTTTATTTCTAATACCAATTCATTGCTACCTATAACAGGTAGATCGTTTAAAACAAAAGGCCCAGGAGGAACAATAGTTTCATAAATGGTTCTTCCTTGTTGTTTCACTTTAATTTCAGCATGAGATTCTGCAATCTCTTCTATGATAGGACTATTCATATAGAGATCATTACCAGAGAGCAAATTACTAGATATAAGTTGAAATCCAATTAATTTATCTGTTGATAATATTCTACTGGTTGGTCGAAATTCCCCCACATTAAGCGTTGCCAACAGCGTATTTAATTGATGATAAGCATATAATGAGTATAGTTTAAATTGCTGTTGCTTATCCGTGTGGTGATAATAACTTTTACTACGTACTCGCCAAGCACCTAAGTTAGCACCTGAATTAAAACTGATGTTGTGGTCTATCTTATTTTGATTGTTATATTTACCAAAATAAGAATACGAGCTAAATAAAGCAGGGACACCATCATCCCATAAAACTTGGCTAGCAAGCTTATTTTTTTTATTATCTAAGGCTTTTTGTGGAATAGTTAAATATAATGATTGCGAGGAAAAGTTATATTTGAAATCAATATTGTAATCGCTTAATAACAAATCAGAACTTAAATCAACAGGAATATTATAAAAAGATGGATCAATATTTAAACGAATTAAATCATTAACATTAATTCTTGGCGTTAATATACCTTCTTTATTTTCATAATATAAAATAATAGTTTCTTTTTCCATGTTGTTGATATAAATATTTGTTGAGTAATAGCCATCAGGATGTTCATTATTTAATAAGTTACTGATGGTTTTATTATCAATATTTGACAATACACTTTTATATAGAGAATGAATATTATTGTTAGCAATAGAAAAGAAAGGGTATGCATTTAATATCAATAGCAAAGATGTTTTTAGTCTAAAACTTGCCTTACTCATAAACAAGCTCCTTTGGGGGTGCAATGATAGTCTGTTCATACTCATCGATTCTCTTCCAATGTACTTTTTTATCCTTAATATTTTTAGTTATTTTTTTATTTTTTATACTGTAATCTTTAAATGGCGATAGGGTTATTCTCTCATTTAATATATCAATATCATCCACCTTTGCTTCTGCTATGGTAATAAAATAAGGAGTGGGATTGTTTATTTTAATAAAATCTTCATTATTAATAAAAAAATTAATGTCTTTATTATCACTTTTGTTAATAATATTGCTAGGTGTATAGAAAAGGTTATATATTGAGTTTAAAGAAATAAGAAGCAAGTTTTTATCAGCCATTTCATCATCTATAACTGGAACTAATTTTATATTTACTCTATATACAGATTCTTGGTTGATTTCTTTTATATCATCCGTTTTGATAATTTTTAATGTAAAATTATCATTTGGTGCTAATCTTATTAAACTAGGAGAAATGATAAATGGTGCCTCACTATTATCTTCTTTGTTATAGTGTGATACCCAACTTTGAATAATATAGCTTTCTTTTTCGCTGTTATTTTTTATATCAAATATAATTTCTTTATCTTGTTCTTTATAAAAAAATCTATCCTTATTAATTTTAATAGAAGCATAACATGAGAATGTAAAGGCAAATGATATTATATAAATAATGTATTTTTTAATCATATGTTTTTAATTAACCATTAGATAAGTTATTTATTGTATTAATCCATAAGTAAAAAGCCGGTATTTCCCCGACTTTTTATTGGGCTAAAAATTAAAGAAAAATTATATTTAATTTTTGACTTTTTTATTGGATATCATCAGTGACGTAAGCATCAAAAGATAAGGTAGAACTGAAAACACCTGCGGTAACCTTATCACTCCCTCCTAGTCCTTCATATTTTAATGAAAACATTATTCCATGCCCAAGCGGATTAGATGTATAATTCGAATAAAATGTACGTTGACGTGGATTAGCACTATTAAGTTGAATAGGGTTATTCTCATGATCTAATAATACTACTCGAGCATTGGTAGCATCTGATCCCTTATGAGTATTTGTTAAATAAGAATTATCTTGTTGTTTAAAAGTTACTATAACTTTTTTATCTACTTCCGGATTAGTACAGCCAGTAAAATCTATAGAAAACGTTGTCGGAGGAGTACTTTCAAGAGTATCAATTTCAGCATTCTGTAATTTAACTGTAGCTACAGGTTGAACCTGACAAGTTAGGGGATCTTTAACTACTCTGCCTTGGATAGTTATATTCTTAGAGTCAACGGGAACATATCGTGCAATAGCTTGTGTTGATAAAGAAAGTGTAGATAGAATTAATAGTGAAAAT
>OBXR01000024.1_pt1 | contig 138716 bp, 154 predicted proteins | sample 1476651 | NCBI WGS metagenome assembly OBXR01 (sample SAMEA2580175, study PRJEB22360) | human gut metagenome | biome: human gut; feature: human-associated habitat; material: faeces | place: Denmark | collected 2008/2010 | reverse complement strand
TGGATTACGAATGAATTTGATTGCTGGCATTATCAACCGTGAGCTAGGATTTTAGTTTCGCAGGAAGTCTAATGAAAAAACCTGAAAAAGCATTTAAAAAATTGGAAAGTTTAACTTTTATTAGCTATTTATAAAAGTAATATTTAGCTCATGAGGTTTAGTACAAGTTGAAAGGGAGAATAAACTTTTTCAATATCCACTATCTTATGAAAATTCATTGTATTTAATGAGGTTGAGATGTTTTATCTTGACCTTATTTTTTCTGCCTTACAAAAATGTCACTTTTCTTTCTAAAAATGTAAGTTTATGTAATGGAAAGAGTGGGAAATTTTCAGTAAGATTATGCTAGTTGAAAAAAAGAAATGGAGAATGTATGATGTTACAATCTTTAAAGAAAATATCGAATGCAACGAACTTGAAAATTTTAGCTATTTTACTTGTGTTTTTAGATCATATCTACGAAATGTTTGGTGCTTTTGGCGCCCCGATGTGGCTAACAATGCTAGGACGCGTAGTTTTTCCTCTTTTTATGTTTATGGCAGCTGATAGTTTTTATTATACGCATAATCGAAAAGCTTATTTGAAACGGTTGCTCTTTATGACATGGTTTATGATTATTGGAAACATGATTGTCAGTCAATTTTTCACTAATGGTCAAGTTGGGCTGGCGAATAATGCTTTTGGCGCTTTTTTCTTAGCGGGCATATCTATCTGTGCTTAGGATTTGATGGTTGAGGGTATGAAAGAAAAGAAACTTTATTCATTCTGGAAAGGATTGGGCCTTTTTCTTTTACCGATTCTTCTGGCTCTGCCGGCTTTGTTTCTATCGGGTTATCTAGCCAGTTAAAATATATCACCTCTGATGGTTCAAATTATTGCTTTTTTATCATGGCCATTCCAAACATTATCGTGGTTGAAGGAGGGGATGTCATGGTTTACCTTGGTCTTTTCTTTTATATCTTCCGCAGACACCGCATAGCACAAATGGTGACATTAACACCAGTCTCTTTATTTGTGTATCTAACAGATCCAACGTCTGTGCAATGGATGATGGTTTTTGCGGTGATTCCAATGTATTTTTACAACGGTGAAAAAGTCGTGGTATGAAGTTATTTTTCTATCCTGTGCATATCTATCTTTTGTATATTTTGGCAAGTTTGTTGGGCTAGGCTCTGCTTAAGATATGGGAAACTAGTCTTTACTTTTTCGTTGAGGGCTGGAAATGATTTTTTATAGATTGTTTGGTATAATAAAAATTATGAATAAAGAAGCATTACAGGAAATGAAAGGAGAGGAATGTCTGAGTATTTATCCGTGTCAACCTTGACCAAATACTTAAAATTAAAGTTTGATAAAGATCCTTATTTAGAACGAGTTTATCTGACGGGGCAAGTTTCTAATTTTCGTAGGCGACCTAATCACCAATATTTCTCTCTCAAAGATGAAAAAGCAGTCATTCAGGCAACAATTTGGGGTGGTGTTTATAAGAAGTTAGGTTTTGACTTGGAAGAGGGTATGAAGGTTAATGTCATCGGTCGTGTTCAACTATATGAACCAAGTGGATCTTATTCTATTATCATTGAAAAAGCGGAGCCAGACGGTATCGGAGTTTTGGCAATTCAGTTTGAGCAGCTCAAGAAAAAGCTAGGCGAGGAAGGGCTTTTTGAGGAGTGCTTTAAGCAAGCTTTACCGCAATTTCCAAAGAAAATTGGAGTAGTGACCAGTCCTAGTGGAGCAGTGATTCGCGATATTATCACAACTGTTAGTCGTCGTTTTCCGGGAGTTGAGATAATTCTTTATCCGACGAAGGTGCAAGGCGAAGGAGCTTCTACTGAAGTAGCAGAAAATATTCGTCGTGCTAATGGGCGAAATGATTTAGATTTACTCATTATCGGTCGAGGTGGTGGCTCAATTGAAGATCTCTGGGCGTTTAATGAGGAAGTGGTTGTCCGTGCAATTTTTGAATCGCACATTCCGATCATTTCGAGTGTGGGGCATGAAACAGATACGACCTTGGCAGATTTTGTTGCAGATAGACGGGCTGCAACGCCGACTGCGGCTGCTGAATTAGCAACACCTGTAACAAAGCTGGATCTCCTAGCACACTTGCAGCAGCAACAAAATCGGTTAGCAACTGCCACATCGAATCGTCTTACTTACAATCGTGAGCGATTAGCTAAGCTGAGTCAGTCTGTCATTTTTCGACAACCAGAACGACTGTATGATAGCTACCTGCAAAAATTAGATCAACTAAATTTACGGCTCAAGCAAAAAATTCGCGAATATTATAACGAGGAAGTGCAGCGGGCAAGGCTTTTACAACATCGTTTGGAGGCTCTAGCTCCTTTAAGGCAGGTTCAGATTTATCAAGAGCGTGTAGCTCAGTTGGAACGGCTTCTGCGCAGTAATATGGCAGTTGTTTATGACCATAAAGTGGCTGAAGTCAAGTGTCTGTCTGACGCTTTGCTCATGCTGGATACTAGCCGAATTGTGGCTCGGGGTTATGCTATTGTCAAAAAAGATGAACAGGTGTTAGAATCTATTGAGAAAATCAATAAAAAAGATCAATTAACCATTTTGATGCGAGATGGTCAGATAGAAGTTGAGGTAAAAGATGTCGAAAGAAAAGAAATTTGAAGAAAATTTAGCAGACTTAGAAGTTATCGTACAGAAGTTAGAAAACGGAGATGTGGCTTTGGAAGAAGCGATTTCTGAGTTTCAAAAGGGGATGCAGCTCTCAAAAGAATTGCAAAAAACACTAGATCAGGCAGAAAAAACGCTGGTAAAAGTTATGCAGGCTGATGGCACAGAAACGGAAATGGAATGAAACAAGACGAAAAATTAGCTAGAATTGGACAGACTATCGAGGGATTTTATGCTCAAAAAGTGGTGTCCGCTGATTTGATAGAAGCAATCCTCTATTCTGTTAATGCAGGCGGTAAGCGAATTCGTCCTCTTTTACTTTTAGAATTATTAGAAGGTCTAGGACTGGAACTGACAGAAGCACATTTCCAAGTGGCAGCAGCGATTGAAATGATTCATACAGGCAGCTTGATTCATGATGATTTGCCGGCTATGGACGATGATGATTATCGTCGTGGTCGCTTGACCAGCCACAAGAAATTTGGCGAAGCAATGGCTATTTTAGCAGGAGATTCTCTCTTTTTGGATTCTTATGCCTTGATAGCAGAAACGGCACTACCTAGTCAAATCAAGGTAAATTTGATTGCAGAATTGTCATTAGCGGCTGGAACTTTTGGTATGGTCGGAGGTCAAGTCCTTGATATGCAGGGCGAAGGAAAGGACATCAGTTTAGCAGAGCTGCAGAATATTCATGCCAATAAGACTGGTAAACTCCTGACCTATCCTTTTATTGCTGCGGGTTTGATTGCGGAAGTGGCACAGCCACAGCAGGAAAAATTAAGAAAAATTGGTCAATTACTTGGTTTAGCTTTTCAGGTGCGAGATGATATTTTAGATATCACAGCGAACTTTGAAGACTTGGGGAAGACACCGCAGAAAGATGTGGCAGCAGAGAAAGCCACCTATCCAGCCATTTGGGGTTTGGATGGAGCAAAGCGATTCTTTGAAAAACAGATAGAGGAAACAGAGCATTTATTGGCAGAATTAGAAGTAGAGCTTGCTTTTTCAGGCGCGGCTATCAGAAAGATAATAGAAAGTTTAAAACTCAATGACGAAAGAAAGAGTAGATGTTCTAGCTTATAAGCAAGGGCTTTTTGAAACAAGAGAACAGGCCAAGCGCGGTGTGATGGCGGGCTTAGTCGTTGCTGTTGCGAATGGTGAGCGTTTCGATAAACCTGGCGAGAAAATTGATGAGACCACTGAGTTAAAACTCAAAGGCGAAAAGCTCAAATATGTTAGCCGTGGTGGCTTAAAATTAGAAAAGGCTTTGCAGGTTTTTGAGATTTCAGTTGAAAATCAGATTACGTTGGACATTGGGGCATCAACGGGTGGGTTTACGGACGTCATGCTGCAAAATGGTGCAAGGAAAGTCTACGCAGTAGATGTCGGCACCAATCAACTGGCATGGAAACTCCGACAAGATGAACGCGTCATCAGCATGGAGCAGTTTAATTTTCGTTATGCCAAGGCAACGGATTTTGAGGAGACACCTAGCTTTGCCTCCATTGATGTCAGTTTTATCTCGCTTGGTCTCATTTTGCCAGCTCTGCATAAGATTTTGGCTGAAAATGGAAAAGTCGTTGCACTTATCAAACCTCAGTTTGAAGCAGGAAGAGAGCAGATTGGCAAAAATGGGATTGTGAAAGATAAAAAAGTGCATCAAGCAGTTTTAGAAAAAGTAACGGACTTTATGGTTGAAGCAGGATTTTCCGTCAAAGATTTAGATTTCTCCCCTATTCAAGGTGGGCATGGGAATGTGGAATTTTTAGCCTATTTGGAAAAAAATCCTCATCCTGAAAAACTAGTAAAAGCAATGATTACAACGGTCGTAGAGACAGCACATAAGGAATTTAAAGATGAATAAAAAGGAAAGATTAGAAAAAATTAGACATTTTGTGTCGGACTATGAAGTTGGGACACAAGAAGCAATTGTAGAATATCTGAAGAAATCAGGAATTACAGCAACACAGGCAACTGTTTCGCGTGATATTAAAGAATTGGGCATTGTCAAAATTCCGCTGAAAAATAACACTTATATTTATGAACTACCGAAATCAGCTAGTACGAGTTTGAAGTTAGCAGACAATAATATCTTAAAGTTTGAGCTATTGGGAAATATGATCAATCTCAATCTTGTCCCTGGAAGCACAGCTTTTGTGAAGCGACAAATTGTAGAAGATTTTTCTAAGGACATTTTTAGTATTTTAGCCGATGATGACACGATTCTCCTTATTTTCCGTAGTGAAGAAATGGCTCATCAGGTATTGGAACAAATCAGAAATTGGTAGATAGCCTATGTTACTTGAAATTTCCATTAAAAATTTTGCAATTATTGAAGAGATTTCCCTCAATTTTGAGCAAGGCATGACCGTTTTGACTGGTGAAACAGGGGCTGGAAAGTCTATTATTATTGATGCTATGAACATGATGCTAGGAAGCCGCGCGACAACAGATGTGATTCGTCACGGTGCATCAAAAGCAGAGATTGAAGGGCTTTTTGCAATTGAGCAGAGTAAGGCTTTGGTTGAAATTTTTGAGCAGCAAGGGCTTGATATGACAGAGGAGCTGATTATTCGGCGGGAAATTTTTCAAAATGGGCGTAGTGTCAGTCGTATTAATGGTCAAATGGTTAATTTGTCTGTCTTGCGAGCTGTTGGACAGCATTTGGTGGATATTCACGGTCAACACGATCAAGAAGAACTCATGCGACCGCAGCTGCATATTGCCATGTTGGACGAGTTTGGAGCTGACGCATTTTTCAAGCTCAAAGCTGATTATCAACAGACTTTTGACCAGTATCGTCAGTTGCGTAAGCAGATCTTAACAATTCAAAAGAATCAAGAAGAAAATAAAGCGCGGATTGACATGCTGGAATATCAAATTGCAGAGATTGAAGCAGCTAATTTAAAAGCTAGCGAAGATTTAGCTTTAAACCAAGAGCGTGATAAGTTACTCAATCATAAGCAGATTGCGGACACTTTGACAAATGCCTATGCCATGCTGGATGATGAAGAATTTTCTAGTTTAGCGAATATTCGTTCTGCCATGAATGACATGGAAGCTATTGAAGACTATGACGCCACTTACAAAGAAATTGCGACCAACCTTTCTGAATCTTACTATGTGTTGGAAGATGTGACAAAGCGTTTGGAGGATATTCTAGAAGACTTGGATTTTGATGGTGGCCGTCTCTTAGAAGTAGAAAGTCGCCTAGATTTAATCTATAGTATTACTCGCAAATACGGCGGTCAAGTAGATGATGTCTTAGCTTATTTTGAGCAGATTTCTAAAGAATATGCTCTACTTACTGGGAAAAATCTTTCATCAGATGATTTGAACAAAGAGCTGAAAAAGCTGGAAAAAGACTTGGTTTCTCTAGCAAGCAGTCTTAGTCAGGCTCGGCACGAATTAGCCCAGCAGTTAGAAGCAGAGATTCAGCAAGAACTGCAAGACCTCTATATGGAAAAGGCGAATTTTCGAGTTCAATTTATCAAGGGAAAATTTAGCCGCGATGGGAATGAACACGTTGAATTTTATATTTCGACTAATCCCGGTGAAGATTACAAACCGCTCGTTAAGGTTGCTTCAGGTGGTGAATTGTCTCGTTTAATGTTGGCAATCAAGTCTGCTTTTTCTCGCAAGGAAGGCAAAACCAGCATTGTCTTTGATGAAGTAGATACAGGTGTATCGGGACGTGTTGCACAAGCTATTGCTCAAAAGATTCATAAAATTGGCTCGAACGGACAAGTCCTCGCAATTTCGCACCTACCACAAGTGATTGCCATTGCAGATTATCAATTTTTCATTGAGAAAATATCTGATGAGCATTCGACCGTTTCAACTGTTCGCTTGTTATCAAATGATGAGCGTGTCGAAGAAATTGCCAAAATGTTGGCGGGCGAAAATGTGACCCAAGCAGCCCTCACGCAGGCTAGAGAGCTCTTGAAAAAATGAAATACTCTTTGGCTTGTGCTAAATGGGTTGTTATCAGGAGGTAATCATGACAAATTATTTTGTAATTGGTGATGTACATGGAAAAGCAAAAATGCTAAAAGAATTACTCAAAAAATGGGATGGAGAAAGTCAGCTCATCTTTTTGGGAGATTTGATTGACCGCGGCGAGGACAGCCGAGCGGTTTTAGAGTGTGTGAAAAGTCTTGTCGACAAGCAAGGAGCGATTTGTATTTCTGGGAATCACGAATACATGTTTTTAACTTGGCTGGACAATCCTGAGAGCGGCTATGCTCATTATCGTCGCAATGGCGGTGACACAACAATCAATTCTATTTTGGGGCGACCTCTAGATACTCCTGTTGATGGAGTTGAAGACGCAAAGCGCGTGTCGGAAGAGGCGCCAGACCTCGTGTATTTTATTCGTCAGATGCCTTTCTTTGTTGAAACAGATAACTATATTTTTGTACACGCTGGAGTTGACTTAACTTTAAAAGATTGGCATGAAACAAGCGATTATCAAAAGGTTTGGATACGTGAGCCCTTTCATCAAGGTCTCAATCAAACAGGGAAAATAATTGTATTTGGACATACTCCGACTTTTTATCTTTTTTCTGAGATGCCTGGGACAAGTCGCCTTTGGCAAACGCAGGATCAAAAAATTGGCATGGATGGCGGAGCTGTCTATGGCGGTGTTCTCCACGGAGTTTTATTTGGAAATGAGGGAATTTTAGAACATCATTTCATCACAAATGATGGTTTCGCGGTAGAGGATAATTAGAAGTTGAGGATGATAAAAGAGCTGGAGAAAATTCATTTAAGGTTTTCTCCAGCTCTTTTATATTATTTCCCAGCTACATTTTTTACATCTTCAATCATCAATTTTGTGGATTCGAGTCCGCCTCCGCTTAGGTACCAGAGGTCGGATGTCAAGTTTACAATAGTTTTGTTTTTAGCAGCATTTGTTTCTTGGATCAGTGAGTTATTCAGTAAGTCTTTATTGGCCGAATTGTCCCCACCGATAGCAAGAGTGCGGTTCAGAACAAAGATAATATCTGGATTGATTTGTTTGATACTTTCAAAGCTGACTTCTTGTCCATGTCTTGATTCTTTGATTTTAGCATCTGTTGGTTTGAATTTCAAAGTACTGTAAAGGAAAGCAAAACGTGATTTAGCTCCGAAAGCAGATATTGCACCTTCATTTAACATCATCGCAAGAGCATTTTTATTTGACTTTTCATTGGCAGCAACAACGGTTTGAATTTCCTTGTCTAATGTAGCTAATTCACTTTTAGCTTTTTTGGTTCCGTCTTCTCCAAAGATACTTGCTAAAGAAAGGATGTTTTTCTTGGTAGAACCCCAGTAGTCTTTGTTGTCTGTTTGGAATAATACAGTAGGGGCAATTTCCTTGAGTTTCTTGACATATTGAGCTGTACGACCAGAAGCAATAATCAAGTCTGGTTTTAAAGCTGCGATAGCTTCCATATTCGGTTCTTTCATGCTACCTACATTTTTAATGCTACTTGGTAAATTTTTTAAGTAAGCAGGCAGAGTTTTCTTTGGCATACCGACAATGCTGCTTTCTTTTCCTAAAGCACGAATGGTATCAGCTGCACCTAAATCCAGTGTTACAATTTTTTTAGGGTTGGTAGGGACTTTCACATCTCCATTTGCTGTTTTGATAGTGACTTCACTAGAAGTAGATGAAGAGTTTGTCGTTTTTGAATTGGACTGTTTATTGTCGCTGCAAGCAGCGAGTAGCACAACTGCAACAGCTGCGAAGAGAGATAGAAGTAGTGTTTTTGTATTCTTTTTCATTAAAATTCCTCCAAAATTAATATTTATAGGTAAATACAAACTTTTTTACAATTGATTTCCCCAAGGGTAATGTCCATTTCATACAATGGATCTAAAATTTCTTTTCTCATGACCTGATTGGTTGTACCTTGATAAAAGACTTTTCCGTCTTTAAAGGCGACAATTTCATCAACATACTGACTGGCAATATTGATGTCATGAATGACAATGATAATCGTTTTTCCTAAGTCATCAACGAGAGACCGCAAGATTTTCATCATAGAAATACTTTGCTTAATATCTAGATTGTTTAGTGGCTCGTCCAAAAAGATAAAATCAGTGTCTTGAGTGAGCACCATAGCGATAAAAACGCGCTGCAATTGACCGCCTGAAAGCGTATCAATGAAACGTTCTCGCAGATCAGCAATATCCAAATATTCCAATGCTTGCTCCACTTTTTTGAAATCTTCTTTTGTCAAACGATCCTGACTATAAGGAAAGCGACCGAAGGAAACCAATTCTTCAACCGTTAATTTAGATTGGTAATTGATTTTTTGTTTTAAAATCGTTAATTCTTTGGCCAACTCTTTTGAATTCCAAGCTTCAATTTCTTTTCCCTTGATACTGAGAAAACCTTGATCTTTCTTGAGCAAACGACTCATAATGGAAAGCAGCGTTGATTTTCCGGCACCGTTTGGACCAATAAAAGCGGTGAATTTGCTCGGTGAAATATTCAGTTGAATATCTTCTAAAATTGCTTGATTTCCAAATGATTTGCCAACGTTTTTTAATTGCATTCTAGCGTTTTACCTCCTTAGCTAAAAGATAAAAGAAGAATAACCCTCCGACAAGCTCAATGACCATGCTGACATTGATTTGGAGCTGAAAGACGCGCTCTACCAGCATTTGTCCAGTAGTTAGAGAGAGAAAACCGAGTAAAATTGCTACTGAGAACAACCATTTGTGTTGGTATTCTTTGATTAACAGATAGGCTAAATTAGACATCATAAAGCCGAAGAACATCATAGGTCCAACGAGAGCAGTTGTCGTTGAAGTCAGCAAAACAATTGCCCATAGTATCTTTTTTTGCTCTTTTTCAACTTCTACACCTAAAATAGTCGCTGTCTTTTTATCCAAATGAAAAACATTCAAAATAGCGTTCTTCTTTAACAAATATAAACCTGCTAGTCCAATGATGATTGCAGCGACAGATAGAATATCCATATTTATTCGTTGAAAGGAAGGAAATAGTTTTGTTTGCAGTTTATCATATTCATTAGGATCCATTAGCACCTGCAAGAATGTGCTGGCGCTTCTAAAGAGCGTCCCTAGTGCCATGCAAATCAATAAAATAAATACAAATCCTTGCTGGAGTAGCTTTTTTAATGCAGGTTGCAGGCAGAAAAAGAAGCCACACTGTATGAGTAAGACTAAGATAAACTCAAGCAAAGGATGACCAGTATTGCAGATGAATTTGCTAGCAAAGAAAAGATAAATCGTCTGCATAAAGACATAGAGAGATTCCATTCCAAGAATGCTTGGTGTTAAAAAACGATTCTCTGTGATTGTTTGAAAGCTGATTGTAGCAAGACCTCCAGCTATGGCGACTAAAAGATAGGCTAGTAACTTTTGCGAGCGCAATTTCATAATAAAACCTGTTAAAGGATATTCCATTGGCATGAGATATAACAAGCCACTCAAGCTAGCTAACAAAAGCAATAGAAGTAAGCGATTTCTTGTTTGACTCTTCATTTTATTCATGAGCAGCACCTCGCCACAAAAGATACACGAACGCCAAACTACCCAAAATTCCTAAAATCAAGCTGACGGAGACTTCGTAAGGGCGAATGACTAGACGAGCTACAATATCACAGATCAAGATGAGACAGGAACCAGTTAATGCGGTCAGTCCCTTAATGCGTGTGATATGGTCACCATAAAATTTCCGAATGATGTTTGGAACAATGACTCCGATAAATGGAAGAGAGCCGACTGTAATCATCGTCACACTTGTCGTCAATGCAATGAGAAACAACGTCATTCCTTCCATTTGGTAAAAGGAAATGCCTAGATTATGACTAGCGTCTTCCCCTAGATTCATAATGGTAAACGTGGCTGATAGCTTCCATACTGCAATCAAGATGATTAAACTTAAAAATAACCATTCATATTGATGTTTCTGAATCATGGAAAAAGAGCCTTGTGTCCATGAAGTCATGCTTTGGACAAGCTCAAAACGATAGGCAATGATTTCTCCTGCTGCACTAATCACTCCACTATAAATAATTCCGACAAGCGGTAACAACCATTTTTCTTTAAATGAGAATTTTCTGATAAGTCTAATAAAAATAATCGTAAAAAAAATAGCAGATACAAAAGCAAATAGCATTTTTTGCGCTAATGTGGCTGACGGAAAGAAAAATAAACTAAGCAACATACCAAATTTTGCAGCCTCGACCGTTCCAACCGTGCTAGGAGCAGCAAAATGATTTTGTGTAACAGTCTGCATAAGAAGCCCGGCAATGCTCATGCTAGAGCCTGCTAGGAGAATGCTGACTGTCCTTGGCAAGCGCGACTCTAAAAATAGCAGCCCAGTCTGCTTATCTCCGTGTAGCAGCTGCCACCACGAAAAGTGACCAGAACCAACTGTAATTGAAATCATAACAAGAGCAAGACAAAGAATTCCTAAAAATTTTGTCTGTTTCATTTATCAACCCTTTCTTCAAAGCAACAGCTTCAATAAGATACATCACTAGGCTAACAAAAAAATAAAACAGTGTCAATTATTTTCTGAAAATTTAATAATTCTGTTTATTTAGAAAAATAGAAAGCTCTACACACCTTTTACACATTTTATCCAGAAAAATTATTCCACAAAAAGTTATTTTTTTGATATAATAAATTAAATAGATAAAATTTATAAAAGTAGGAAAACTATGACAAAAATCAAAATTGTAACGGATTCATCTATTACGATTGAACCGCAAGTTGTAGAGGATTTAGAGATTACAATCGTTCCTTTGTCTGTAATGGTAGATGGTGTTGTTTATTCAGACGCTGACTTAAAAGAAGGAGAGTTTCTTCGTTTGATGCAGTCAAGCAAAAATCTACCGAAAACCAGTCAACCACCAGTTGGTGTTTTTGCAGAAATCTTTGAAACACTCGGAGAAACTGCCGATAAAATCATTTCTATCCATATGTCGCATGCTTTGTCTGGAACGGTCGAAGCTGCACGACAAGGGGCAACCTTGGCAAATGTAGATGTAACAGTGATTGATAGCTCTTTTACGGATCAAGCTTTGAAGTTTCAAGTGGTTGAAGCTGCAAAACTAGCAAAAGAAGGTGCAGACTTTGATGCTATTTTAGCAAGAATCGAAGAAGTACGTGAAAAAACAGAATTGTATATCGGTGTGTCAACGCTTGAAAATCTTGTAAAAGGTGGTCGTATTAGTCGTGTGACTGGGCTTCTCAGTTCGTTGCTTAATATTCGAGTAGTTATGCAAATGAAAAACAATGAATTACAACCGATTGTTAAGGGGCGTGGTGTAAAAACCTTCAAAAAATGGGTTAATGATTTAGTTGAAAGCTTAAAAGATAAAAAAGTGGCAGAGATTGGAATTTCGTATGCAGGAACTGCCGAATTGGCGAACGAAATGAAACAGATTTTGCAACCGTGTGTGGAAAAAACGATTTCTGTTTTGAAGACTGGTTCTATTATTCAAACACATACAGGTGAAAATGCGTGGGCAGTCCTCGTTCGCTATGAATAAGTTTGATATCTTTGGAAAAATTGAAAAAAGTTCGTTTTGTGCTTGACCTAATAACATTTTTTAGATATGATAATACTTGTTAGAGTTAGTGACTACTAATTCATAAAATATTTTGGAGGATTTGTTAAATGGCTAACAAACAAGATTTGATTGCAAAAGTAGCAGAAGCTACAGAATTGACTAAGAAAGATTCAGCAGCAGCAGTTGATGCGGTATTTGCAGCAGTAACTGAATACCTTGCAGCTGGTGAAAAAGTTCAATTGATTGGTTTTGGTAACTTTGAAGTTCGTGAACGTGCAGCTCGTAAAGGCCGCAACCCACAAACTGGTGCAGAAATCACAATAGCAGCTTCTAAAGTACCAGCATTTAAAGCAGGTAAAGCTCTTAAAGACGCTGTTAAATAATGCAATTTAAAAAAAACTATTGTTTCAACGTTTCGGCGTTGAGCAATAGTTTTTTTCTTGTGTTTTGGGGCATTTTTGGGGCATAAAATCAATAGTTTTCCATGATGTCAGCCACATTTGACTTCATTTTCTTGGTGATGTGGGTGTAAATTTGAACAGTCGTCTTTGAATCAGCATGACCGACACGATCCATAATAGCTTTAAGTGGGACATTGTTTTCAGCCAGACGGCTGACTAGAGTATGACGGAAGATGTGGCTGGTAAGATTTTTCCGAATCGGCGTTTCCAATCGCTCGTTGGCAGCTTTAAGAGCTAGGTTGAAAGAGTTAGTTTGAATAGGAACTCCGTTTTTAGTTGTGAAAAGGTAGCCCATGTCTCTATATCGTAGATTGGTGTTTTTTTCCAGTTCATTCATGAACTCCAATTCTTTGAGGATTTCCATTTCACGGTTGGTCATGATTGTTTCCCGGTAGGAGGCAAGAGTTTTGGGAGTTGTTTTTTCGCCGTTACGGTAGCCCTCTGTGTGGTCATAGGTCCCGTGCAACTGTAGAGCCTTGGTTTCAAAATCATAATTTGTTGGTTCGATACTGACCGCCTCACCAATGCGGCAGCCATTTAGGCTCATGAACTCAGACAGTAACCCTAAACGGTAAGTGTTGGGGCGTCGATATAACTCTTTAAGGAGCAGTTGAATTTCATCCTCTTCAAGATATTTTTCTTCAATTTTTTTCCAATCTTCTAAAGTTTTCTTTATCCGTGGGAGTTTGGCTCGCCGAGACGGATTATCTTTAATAATATTCAAATCAACAGCGTAATCAAAAGCAAGGTTGAGCATAGATTTGTGACGCTCTTTCTTGTTTCTGGAGCAGTTGAGATTGTCTAGGTAAGTTTGGACATATTTGGGATCAATATTGACCACTTTTACATTCAGTCCAAAAGACTCTCTTATTTCTTTGATATTGCCCCTTAACGAAGCTATAGACGACCGTTTTATCTCTTGCTGATAAAATCCCCACCACTTGTCTAAAAGAGCTGTAAAGAGCATTTCTGACGTTTTTAGGTTATTCATAAGGTTAGTTATCTTAGTATCAAGTATCTTTTGAGCTTCTTTTCGTATTCTGGGGGTGTCTTTCTCCATGAGTATAGACGTTCTTTTCCATTTGTTGGTATAAGGGTCACGGTATCTTTCAACAAAATTTACTTTTCCGCTTTTGTGTTGTTCTACCCACATTGTGTTTTCTCCTTAAATTTGGTAAAATGGGTATAGGAAAACGACCTTTTGAATGGTTGTTTCTTATACGAGATTTCCTCACACTCAAAGTTTGGCGATAGAGAGTGTGGGGATTTTTTGATTTATTAAGATATACAAAAATTATCTGTTTCTAGATTTGAATTTATTCCTAGCTGACTTTGATCTTCGTTTATTTTTTACGCTATCAATATTATTTTTCCATCGTTTTGTGGGAGTATTGGTCTGAGGAATTTTAACGCTACTATCCCAATCTTTTGGAAAGTCCAGTGCATATAAAATCTTAGAAATTGGGATTGAGTATAATTGTTTTCTAAGATACCAAATTCTCTTTAAAAGTGTATTATGTAACACTGCGTATTGAGATGCAGAAAGGAGGCAACGAAGGTATAAGAAGACGTAATAAAGTCCTTGTTGGTTACAAGACTGGTGATTACTTGGGAACCAGCTCTGTTGTTTTAATCTCTTCCAGCATCTATGTTTAAAAAGTAAGTTATTATGAGCTGCTATATTACGAAACTCATTTGCATTTTTTAGAAATTTACTCAAAGTCGATGCTGATATGACAGCATTAGAAGTTCGACCGGTAATATTAACTTCATTGTCCTGTAAAAAAGTAGAAAGATCATAAGCAATTTTGTTTCTTAAATCTTCATCTAGGTTATCAAAGAAAGAAATGATTTGACCAAAAGTCATTTCATTGCAAAGAACCCAAAAGGGAACATTTTGGTATGTGAAATGGTAGTGCCTAATAGAATTAGGTATCTTTTTCTTTATATTCGAATTTATTATTTTTGAGAGATTCCCGATTAACTTGGAAATATTAGAAATTTCTTCAAAATCTTTAGTTGTTTTGTAACTACTCGTTCTAAGATAGGCGTACGGTTTACGAAATCGTTCAGAAAAGCGGTAAGCAACAACAGATTTAAAGTGTTTTTCAGCTTCAATTAAAGCGTGTAAAAATACAGATTTAATCTCTTTGTCAAATAAATAGACAGATTCTATCTCTCTAAAATCAGTGGTATTGATGTATGTAAAGGAGTTCCCAATTGTAAAAAACTTACTATAACCGTTAATAACATTATAGTAGTTATTAGTTAAAAGGTACTGCTTAACACGGTTCTCGTCTGTTATAGATAAGTCTCGTGTTTTTAATAATTCAATCTGTTCATCAAGCGTTTTAAAAGGTTTACTCATTTTTTCCTCGTTTAATTAACAAAAAATGGCATCTGCGAACGCAGATACCATTTTTGCGGTACATAACTCCTTAGAGTTATGAGCTTAACTCTGTGTTCAAATTTTATACTTTATTTTATTCTTTGTCAACTATTTTTTATTATTTTTAAATTTATATTCGAAGTTCTACCCTTCTATTGGCATAAATTACCATTAATGTAGGGTAATTTATTTAATAAATTTTTTCAAAAACCATAGTAGCTTGAATTCTATCCCCGCCACCTAGTCCTTTGCTTCCACCATTACTAGTGGCGATGGTGTGTAGACGATACCCTTTTTTGGCTTGTTTATTGATTACATTTTCTAACTCTGTTAAATTTCCTGAACCAGTTCCAATAAATTTTTCTTTTAAAGTTACTTGTAATACGACGTAATGAAGATTCTCAATACCTGAAGCGGAAGAGAAAGATCCTTCTTCTTTTGCTTTGTCAAAAAATCCCATTTATTTACTCCTTGAATATTTTTTAGAAAATAGGGTGGCAACACCAAATGAAATGATACCAAGAATCAAAAAGAATATCCCTAAAACTGGTATCACAAACATCAATAGTAGACCTAAAATAATCATTACAATACCAGCCTGTTTATAGTCTTTTGCTGTGTAGTCTTTTGATTGTCGGATAGCTTTTTTCTTAACTTTAGCTGAACTTTTCTCTTTTGAAGATTTTACAATGTCCGATAATCCAAAAGTTGTTTTGCGATATACTTTGTTATACATTGCTTTTTTAGGGTTTTTAATCCAGCCTATTCCTTTTTGTCCATATTCTGGAATCACCGCTTTTTTTATTTGGCGCTTCCACTTTGATGTAGTCCTAGCTTTTAAGCTTCTTTTTAAACTAGGAGTTCTCATTCCTATTTTCATAAAACACTTCTTTATCTTTCTACCGGCATAAAATTGCCAACCACCTTACCGATGATACGGGGTTCTTCTTCCCATTTTGCGAATTTATCATCGTATTTGTCATTGATAGAAACGAGCCTTAGGCCATCTTTTTCTTTATAGACTTTCTTGATATAGCTTTGACCGTCCCAATCCACGGCATAAATGGCGCCATCATAGTCCCAACCAGTATCTTTAATAAGGGCGACAGATCCGTCAAGAAATTTAGGCTCCATGGAATCTCCATAGACCCAAGAAGCAAAGTCGTGGTCTATATCTTTGTTGTAGAATACGACATCGTAGTTACGATCTTCCATGTAGTCGTAACCATTTCCGGCAGATAATTTCTCGAATACATGATATTCGGCGAGAGGATCGGTGACTTCTGCTTTATTTGAATTTTCATTTTTCTGCTCTTTGAGCTGCTTGTCAGCAAATGTCAATACTTTTTCTTGACGCGGCTGGTGAAGCTGGTCGTAGATTTGTTGGATTTCAGATTTTGAAAGAACAGGGGGAGTAGCATTGATTTGAATTTCTTGATCGTCATCAAGCCTATCAATCAAATCTTCTGCAGAAATTTGCATGCCTTTAGCAATTTTTTCTATTGTTTCATAAGATGGAACAATAGGTTTTTTTGACTTCGGATGCTCATTTTTTTCAAGCATAGAAATATACCCTTTTGTTAAATCAGATAATTCGCAAAAAGCATCCATAGATAACTTATGTTCTGATCTGTATGATTTTAGTAATTCTCCTAATTTCATTAAAAAACTCCTTTCTATATGTTGTTTAATCTATTATACACTTAAAAATAAAAAAAGTAAATATTTTTTGTTTAACACACTTGACAAATTATGTTTAACGTGTTAAACTATAATCAAGCTTAGAGATAAGCAAATAAAACGAAAGGAAAAATCATTATGCTAAAACGCCGGCGTAAACAAAAAGACCCTTGGCTGACACAGCCAAGAGCCACAGTAATAGCAGCGATAATCGCACTTATCGCTGCTATACTCCAACTCTTATTTAAATAAGAGTCACGCCGAAGGAGTAGTAAGAACGGGGCGCAAGCCCCAACTCTTACACCGTCATTCTAGCATAATGTGTGGTGAAAAGCAATGGACAAAAACAAACTTTGGACAGTCGGCGGACTGGTCGCTATTGGTGTAATAATCGCTATTGTAATTTGGAATTTAATTCTATAAGTCTTCAAAGTTTGAAGTTATATAAAAAGCTCAGAGGGCTAGGAGGTAAAGAAGTGGAAAATGTTGAAAATGTTGAAATTGTTGAATTAATAAAAGTTACATTTAAACGAGGGAAAGGAACAGAAGACGACCCGATTAGAGTTGTAAGTCAGTATTGGGACAAAGAAAATGTATTAATCTTTGAGAAAGATTAATTGTCTCTTCTTTCAATAGAATTTCGGTAGGATTCCGGTAATAGGTTATATATGTCTAGAATTTTTTTAGGTTGGGTGATCCGATTATCTACAATCAAGTTGATAAAATTTAACAATGATAAAGCTAATTCTTTGTTATCTTTTATATCTATTTGGCCTGGATGTACGGCGTTATTCCCTATTACTCTAACACTGTCTAGCATTTGTTGGATTTCTATTGGCATTCCTTTAGAGACAAGACTTCCAATTTGGGTATTTAAATCTTTACCTTGTGCGTTTAAATGAGCAACAAGCTTTTCAATAGCTAGACGGGATAGAGCTGCAGAAGCTCTAGGCGATATATTTAGAACTTCGCCAGCTTCAATATAGATTTCTTTCACATCATCAGGCATATCATTATTAGGTTTAGGTATTCCTTCGGCAACATTTGGGAAAATTAATGTCAACGTTGCATCGCTTGTGTTTAATACGAGCCTGGAGCTACTTATTTGGATTTCATTTGTTATCCAAATAGAAAATTGATTACAAGCCTGACATTGTGCAATTATAATAAATTTGATAGATTCGTTGTAATCTCCATTGATATTAATAGGATTATAAGTCCATAAATGGGAAGAGAAACCTGAACATACAGGGCATTGAAAGGCTTTTGAATTGCCTGCGAAGCCACCGCCTAGCCTTAATTTAGAAAGATCAAATGACATATTATTTCTCCAATCATTTTTATTACATTATACCACAGAAAAGGAGGTGAGGAGAGGTGCAAGGAGAACGTTTAAAAAAATGGCGTGAGGCAGAAAAAATGTCTCAAGAGGAACTTGCAGAGAAGTCAAATGTTTCTCGAACAACAATACATTTGATAGAATCAGGTCAGTTTTCAACTGTTAAACTTCGAACACTTCAAAAGTTAGCCGGAGTTTTTAATAAACATGTAAAAGATTTTTTTTGAAACAAATGTTTAACGAATTAAACTCAAAATAAGTCAATTAAATCAAAAAAGCAACTGAAAAATCAGCTGCTTACCAAAAATACTAACTTAATTATAGCACAGAAAGGAACAATTTACTATGCCAAAAGCAGAAATAATTTACAGGCCTGCCAATCAGTCTGAAAAAGCAACATATGGCGACTATGCACACCTTTGCCAAATCTGGGAAGGGTTGACAGTCGGAACTGCTAAAGGTTGGGCGGCAGAAATGAGAGAACATCCAGACTTTCGACAATTCATTGACAACCCAACTCACAGAATCGTCTTTGTCAATTACGAAGGATTTCGCCTGTTCGTCAAATGGAAATCCCGTAACCGATACAGACCCAAAAAAGAAACACTGGCAGAAATGTTAGAGAACATTAAAACAGAAAAACGGTTAGGGGTGTAACATGCAAAACTACGAACAAATGCGCGTGATTATGAACTGGGAGCGCGACCATTACAGGCTAGGCAACGAATACAAGAATAAGCTAGCTAAGAAGCCGGTTGAAGTAGTCAAACAAGAATTGGCTGAGATAGCCGAAGAATGGAATAGCGTTAGCTTTTCAGTCGTGCCAAAAGGCGCTATGAAGATTGACGGCGATAAAGTGACGATATTTAAAAAAGGAGAAGTCAAATGAAATACAAATTAGGCGATGAAGTGTATTTAAAGGGGGTAATTACAAGCATAAATTCTTGTGCTGAAATTAAGTATCCCTATGAAGTAAAAACGGCAGATGAATTCGTTACGGCGGCAGAAGAATATCTTGAACCTATCAATAAATCAGAACTCGGGCACGCAGAAGAAGCACCACGGTATCTTCGGAATATACTAGCACGGCTGCGTGAGTTGCCAGAACACGACCGCAAAGTCTGGATGGACGAAATTATGCATGAGTTCGCAAATGACTACGGTTCAGTCAAGTATACACTGGGTCACGAACAAGGCAAGTTTGATGGGGCGGTAGAAGCTGAAAAATCAAACAAAGTTGTTTTGACGAAAGAAGAGGCAGACTACCTTAATACGTTTGGTTTGTCAAATAAGCACGAAGTTCGCAAGGCATTATATTTCATATCTCGTTCTGGCTGGGGTTATTCATTGCAAAATGGATACGGTGACAGGAACGAAGGACTTTTGGCAAAAATTACGCATGATGAAGACGATGAAAATTCTACACGTACAAAGCTCATCAAAGCTGTACTCTTCGGTTACGATGTGGAGCAGGAGAAGCGATATGAAGTTAAATTAAAAAACACAGGTGATTACCTGGTGAAAACATACAATGACAACTATCATTTTTATAACAACATTTACACACAGAACAGAAAACACACCCGCAAAGAGCTTGAAGACGCCGGTTTTGGCTGGGTATTCGACTGCGAAGGTGTGGAAGTTAGAGAGGTTGAATAAATGATTGAAATGATTGAGTGGATTGACGGCAAGATAACCCTCAACAAGCACATGATTGAGGACGAAGGAAACCCCTCAGACTTTGAAATCTTTCTTTTGGCAGACATTGATATGCTGACCAAAATCAAGGAAGAATTATTAAAACGGGAGGTGTCGAATGAGTGAAATTTTAGGAGCGGTAGCAACACTAGCATTCTTCTTCTTAATCGGCGCATTTGTCAACCACTTAGACTGGCGCAAAGCCAGAAAGCAAGCAGAGCAAGAAGCACGAGAAGATGAACGCATAGAACTTGAAGCAATGTATGTAGTCTGTGCAATTGAGCACGACCGCAGAGAACGACAACGCAAATTGGCAGAGGCGAGAAAGCATAGCACGAAGTCGTTTATAGTCGAAGGGGTGGGATGATATGACAACACAAGTAGAACGCATTCGAAATTTTTACAAAGAAAATCCTTCTGCAACTTATGAAGAAGCAGAACAGGCGATCAATGTGACACAAGGGAATATCCGTTCAAATATCGCAAAAGATATTAAACGTGGTTATTGTACACGCAGTGAAACCGGAAGTATAGATTATTCAGCTTACTTCCGTTCGGGAGAAGAACTTTTTGAATTTAGAAATTGGCAAAATGAAGTCAGACGGGAACTGATTGATCAATTGTTAGAAGCTAATCGACATGAAACGGCAAGCGACCAAATCCGGTTGAATGCTAAAGAAATTAATAAATTACTGAAAGAGGTAACAAAATGAGTTTTTTATATGAATTGGAAGGGATTTACGCACAGTTGCAATCCATGGAATTAGACGATGAAACATTTCAAGATACTTTAGATAGTATTGATTTTCAAGGGGATTTGGAAAAAAACGTCGAATATTTTGTAAAAATGTTAAAAAATATTGAAGCTGATGAAAAAATGTTTAAAGAAGAAGCGGTGCGTTTTAAAGAAAAAGAACACGACGCTAAAGCCAAAAAAGAACGTTACAAAGAAATTATTCGTAAAGCAATGAAAATGAGTAATCAAAAAAAAGTACAAGCTGGATTGTTTACAGTTTCAACACGTAAGAGCGAAGCGGTTGAAATTTTAGATGAGACAAAAATCCCAGTGTATCTTATGACTGAAAAACATACGTTTACTCCAAATAAAACTGAAATCAAAAAAGCAATCAAATCCGGAAAAGAAGTTTTTGGGGCTGTCCTTAAGGAAGGAGAAAGCGTGATAATTAAATGAGAATTCTTTCAATCGACCCTAGCTCAAACAAAATCAATACTAGTACGACAGGAATTGTTTTATTAGATAATGCCAAATTGATTGATTGTTGGGTAGTCGGATATGGGATGTTAAACTTTAAAAATTGGTTTGATGAAATCGGAAAAAAGTTAGAAGTAGATGTAGTTGTTATCGAAAAATTTGAAGTCAGGGACAACGATAATTCCAAAGACAATTCTGTATTAGAAACTATTGCGTTTATTCAACTATGTTATCCTAATGCGATATTACAGCGAAATGCCGGCTATCAATCAGATATACCAAACGAGCTATTAAAATTACTTGGACTTTGGAAATTCGAAAAATCTCATCATCAAGATGTCCGAGCGGCTGCTAGATTAGGATTATTCTACGCTATGAGAAATGATGTAGAGGAGGTGATTCAGGACATTGGCAGAACTGCAACTGAGAAAATGGCAAACTGAAGCTGTCCAACGAAGCAACTTACCAACCAATGGAATTTTTTTAGAGGCTCTCGGGGGCAAAGGTAAAACTATTTGCGCTTTAGCTATCGCTAAACACAAAAAAGCGAAGAAAATTATTATCACGAATAATCGTCTGTCTATTTTAAATGGTTGGATAGATGCCATAAAATTAATGGATTTTGATAAAGATGTTGAAATTATTGTTAGAACAGACAGATACTTGCAGGACTTAATCTCAAAAGGCTATAAATTAGCCTGTGACGTACTTATCATTGATGAGTGGCAGAATATGTCGAGTGATAAGCAAACGAGCTTATATCGTAAAATAAAGCGGAAATATACAATTGGACTATCAGCAACGCCAATCCGAAAAAAAGGACAGAATTTCTATCCCTTAGAAAAAACAATTTTCGGATGGGCGACTCCTAACAGAAAATTTGATTGGCAAAAAGCCCACGGAAAAATGGTCTATGATCCGTTTTCTTACTCAAAAGAAAAATGGCAAGACTTTAAGGATTATGAGACTTATATTAGCGGTCTACCAAACTTCTTTCGCTGGGAAGAAATTGAAGAAATTGAAAAATCTGTAGAAAACAATGGTTATGACATTAAATTTTATCGAAACACTGTAGAAGTCGGCAATCCAACTTTGCTCAAAATTTTTCGGCAATTGAACATAGTAAATGTTAATGGTAAATGCGCTATGGCTAAGCAATCTTTCGGGCGCAAAACATTTGAGCGCTACTTAATGCAGACAGGAGTAGAAGTTGACTTTCCCAAACTAAAGGCAGTCAATCAAGATACACCGCTACTATTAAAGATAGATGGTTTGATTGAACGAGCGCCGCACGGCATGCTAATTGTCAGCAAATCTAAACAGGTTGTCAATGTGATTCGCGAACGCAATCCAAATATCGGAATTTGGACAGGAGACGTTCAAGATGGGCTTGATAAACAAGTTGTTGTTGCAACTAACCAAGTGTTGGGGGTTGGTGTTGATGGTTTACAGCACAAGTTCAAAACAATTGTCGTTCTCGATCCAGTCGATGAATCTTCCGGTGAGTACGATGATTATAGACAATTGTTATGGCGCATAACTGGTTCACGGCAGCAACATGATGTAAATGTAATCGAATTTTATTATAAGGAGAACTAACAAAATGACTTTTAAATTACCAGAAAATAAACCACAAGTGCCAAAAGACACGCCACGGAATTTCTTTATTTACGGTGAGACTATGAGCGGTAAGTCTTATTTGGCGAACGAATTTCCAAATCCTATTGTTTTAAATACAGACGGAAATGCAGAAGCAAATAGTGTACCGAGCATTCAACTAGTAAATGAAAAAAACGGTCAAGGGCGCATTACTAACTCAGTGATTAAACAATTAAGTGAGATATTGTTAGCTTTGCAAACACAAAAGCACTCTTACGAAACAGTTGTTATTGATGTTATTGACGATGTTATTGAGATGATAAAAATTGCAGTTTGTGACGAACTAACGCCAAGCGGTAAACCTCGTATTAAATCACTTTCTGAAATCCCCTATGGAAAAGGATATGATTTCTTTAATCAATCAATTACAGAATTGGTAATTGACTTGAAGGCTCTACCAATGAACGTTATTTATATCAGCCGTCAGATTTCAGAATATGATGACAACGGAAATGCGACTAAGGATAAGCCGAGCTTAAAAGACAAGTATGTCAACCTTATCAATGGAAACTCAGACTTGATGATTCATACTGAAAAAATCGGCAATAATTACAATCGAGAAGTCGATCGTAGACGAAAGGCATATTACGTGGATCAAGTTGATGACAAAGCAATTTTGAAAATTTTAAGTACTGTACGAGGGGCTTTAGATCCCGCTAAGGATACAAGCAAAACAAAAAAAGAAGTTTCAAAAAAAGAAAAAGTTAAAGAGGCAGCAAAAAAAGAAACTGTTTCTGATGATGAACTATTTTAAAATAAATAAAGGAGAAAACACATGAGTTTATTAGATATTGCAAAATCAATTAAAAAAGAAGGATTTGACCCTCGCAAAGATAGCACGAATGGGCCTGCGCCAATCCCCGCAGGGACTTACCCGGTTGTTTTGAAAAAAGCAATTTTTAACATTGCAGAAAGTGATTGGGAAAGTATTCAGTACCAATTTGAAATCCGCGGTGGGGATTACAATGGTCGAACAGAATTTGCAAGTTTTGGAACTTTAGACGAATGGAAGGGTAAGAGTCTGAAGTGGGCAATTGAACGTACAATGAAATTTTTCATTAAAGCCTTAGTGTTAGCTGGTGATAATATGACTGGTAACGAAGAAGATGGCAAGGCACTTGAAGAAGCTTTGCAGCGCAAAGCAGTAGGTTCTTACTACAATCTTGTTATCACAGAAAATAAAGGCAAAGATGGGCGGACATTCCGCAGTTATGATTTGGAAGAGGAAGTTACTCAACCAATTACAGAAGCTGATATTGATGATGATGACTTCCCGTTCTAATTGAGTACAAAAAAAGGGAATAAGATATGCCGTCTATGAAAAACTATGCTTTGCAGTATCAAAAATTAGGCTTTTCAGTCATTCCAATCAATCCTAAAAATAAGATGCCTTTAATTGATTTCGCAGATAAGCCTGCCTTGACTGCAGAAGAAATCGAGAAGTTTTGGGGTGGCTATCCTAATGCAAATATCGCTCTTAGGACAACAAATTTCTTTGTCATCGATATTGACAAACACGGCAAATCAAATGGATTCGAATCTTTAAAAAAATGGGAACATCTCAACTTGATAGAGCCAACATTACAAGCTAAAACCGCAAGTGGAGGGAAACATCTCTTTTACTTCAAAAGAGATGATACCCCTATCTCGCAAATGATTGGTTTTTTACCGGGAGTAGATATCAAGGCTCACGAAAACAATTATGTTCTGGTTGCACCATCTGCGACGAATAAGGGACAGTACGAATGGGACTTGGAAAAATCCAAAGAAGGCGGAACCATGGTGACGCCCTCTAAGGAATTGATTCAAGCAATCAAAAAGCAATATAGCGATACTCATGGTTATAGATATGATGGTCGGGACGGATTGAGAGATTTAGCCAGACGGTCACACACCAGAGACAGGAATCAAACTACCGAATTATTCGAAACCATCGGCCTTGGTTTTGGTGATGAAGGCGGAAGAAATGACAAATTAGCTAGTTTTGTCGGAGGTCTCTTGTTTCGTGCAGTAGACGATGAAATCGTTTTAAAGCTTGCACAAATAGCAAATTTAAACAGTCTTAGTCCTTTACCCGATAAAGAATTAATAAGGACAGTTGAAAGTATGATTAAGAAAGATAGGAGGTGATTCCGATTGGTGAAGTGGTTAGTATTGATTCAGGGGCTAAATTATTAACAAATGCAAATGGTAGCATTAAAGCCAATAGCCCTAGCAATGTTTTGATGTCTTTCAAAGCAGATGATCAATTAAGTATTTACTTAAAACACAATGAATTCTCGCAAGAGCACGAACTACTAAAAGATATTCGCATCGGCAATACCGAATTTAAAAAAGGAGAATTGCCAGCTAACTTCGAAAGTGTTGTGAGTGTTTATTTTGAAAGTATATTGGGTGTGACTTATTCCAACCCTGCGTTAAAAGCTGGAATGGAAACTTTCTTTTCGGAGCGAACCTATAATCCAGTTGTTGAATATATGGAGAACGCCGCTAAAAATTGGGATGGCCGTCAACGAATTGATCGGATGTTTCAAGTTTATCTCGGCGCAGAAGATACAGAACTTGTTTCAAAAATAGCCAAGATGTGGCTAATAGGTGCAGTCGCTAAAGTATATGATCCTTTTGTTAAATTTGACTATGTGCTTGATTTAGTAGGAGGTCAAGGAGTGGGGAAGACATCTCTACTTCAAAAAATCGGCGGTAACTGGTACACAGATGCTGTAACAGATTTTTCAAACAAAGATAATTATGACATTATGTTAAAATCTCTCGTCGTTAATGATGATGAAATGGTCGCAAGTAATCGTATGAGTTTTGCAGAAACTAAAGCCTTTATTTCTAAAACTGAATTACGTTTTAGACGCCCTTACATGAAACGTGTGGAAAGTTTTGCGAAAAACTTCGTCATTGCACGCACCACAAATCAAAAAGAATATTTAAAAGACAAAACAGGGGAACGACGTTTCTTGCCAATTTTGACAAATGCAAAACGGCAAAAAAAACATCCTATGGATGTTGACCCTGAAACAATCGAGCAAATATGGGGTGAAGCTGTAACTATTTATAAAAATGGTGCTGATTTAATGTTTGACGAACAAACAGAAAACGAATTGAATGATTATCGTGAAAAATTCATGTATCGAGACGAAATTGAACAACAGGTATTAGAGTATTTAGAAATGCCAGTTCCGAAACATTGGGAACGAATGTCTGCTCAAAAGCAACATCAATATACAGCAGCTTATTTTGACAATATCAGCGATTTTGAATTTGGGGATTGTCCATTAAAAAAAATCTCTACTCGTGAGATTATGTATAATCTATTTTTAAAAAATTCAAATGACCGTAAATTATCCACAAAAATTAATATGATATTGGATAATTTACCGGATTGGGAAAAGAAAGTTTTTAAACAAAACAACAGGCCAACAAAAGGGTTTGTGAAAAAAAAAGATCGGTAACTTTTTAAAAAAGATCGGTAACTTCGGTAACTTTTACCCTAAAAAGTATACCGAGGTTACCGATAGGTTACCGATAAAATTGGAGATCGGTAACCTTCTAAACCATTGGTATTATTGACTTTTTATTAATATTTTATATAAAAGTTACCGATAAACCGATAATATAGTAAAAAGTATATAAATAGATAGTAAAAAAGGAGAAAGCCTATTAAATAGGGATTCCTGTATTAACTAATCGTAAAAACTCTTTTTTATGGGTAACTCGGTAACTTTGCTGTTTTTTAGAAAATTTCACAAACTTTTTTTGAAGAAAAAATGGGGAAACACAATGAAAATTAAACAGAACAATCGTTTAAATACTTTATATTTATCAATGATGCAATGGGTGGCATACCTTGCCATAATCGATCTTTTGGGAGCAAAGAAGATTTTGAGCATGGAACAAACTATGAAGTTCTGTCTCAATTTTATGCAGACAAAGGCTACATGGAATTGTCTTGTTGCGCTTACGGTGGTATGTGCGGTTTTACTCTTGACACAGACGAAATAAGTACTGGCAACACGAACAATCTAGAACGTGAATGTGCTGGATATGTCCAAAACGATTCACGAAAAGTAAAAAAGCCGAGCGCACACTCGACCCTGGTAAAATCTCTAACAAGATTATTATACCATAAAAAGGAGATTGAGAGTGAGCAAAGCGAAAGCTATTTTAAAAGACTTGAGGAATTTAGATCTGTACATCGCGAGTTTAATTAGACGTAGAGACAAAATTGAAGCTTCGCTTTTGTCTAGTCAGAAATTTTCTGCAGATAAAGTTTCTGGGGGAATTAAACGTAAACAAGATGATATCTATATCGAGTTGTTGTCTGCTAAAGAAGAAATCGAGCAGAAGACTGCTGAAACTATCAGAAAACAGCGAGAGCTACAGGGCTTGATAGATTCGCTGGAGAATACTGATAGCCAGGCTATATTAAGTTTGATTTACATCGATAAGATGACACGTTGGCAAGTAATGGACGAACTCAATTGTAGTGAGAGTACATACTTTAGATTGTTGCGTATAGCCACTAAAGAATTAAACAATCTGACAGTAAATGACAGTGATTGACAGTAAATGACAGTGATTGACAGTAAATAACAATAATGACAGCATTTGACAGTGCATGACAGTTTCAACGTGCTATTATAGTATCATCAGATAATAACGGGTGAGGTACTATTAAGTACCCTGCCCTTTTATTTTTAAAGAGGAGTTCTTATGGTAAATTTAAGAGCTGATAAGAGCGGACCGCATAGAGTTGCGTTTGAGAAGAATAAAAAGCGATTGCTGAAATCAAGTACAAGCTGCGGCATCTGTGGACGACTGGTTAATAAGAAATTGAAGTATCCAGATCCAATGAGTCCTGTCATTGACCATGTTATACCTATATCTAAAGGTGGTCATCCATCAGCTATAGAGAATCTACAGCTGGCTCACTGGCAGTGCAACAGACAGAAGTCTGATAAATTGTATGCAAACCAAACTGAAGCTAGCGCAGGAACACAAACGATTGGAAATCGGAATCTTCCTCAAACACAGGACTGGTCGAAGTACAGAGGGGGGTAACCCCCTACCCTTGGCAGGCGCAGCCCTTCATGCCGTTCACTGTACATTTTTTCTCGCGTTAGGATTTGAAAGGTAAAAAATGAAAAAAATCAAGTGTTCAATTTGTGGAAAAACATTTAAGCCAACATCCAGCAGGTCGAAGTATTGTAGCGATAAATGCCGTAAGGACGGTGTTCGAGAGAATCAGCGGAAACTGATGAAGAAAAAACGTGCGACTAAAAAACAGGAAAAAAGCAAGAAAGTTAATCCTAACATTTTGCCGGTTAAAAAACGCAAAAAAAGTAAAAATTTGCTAAAACACTACCGAGATTTTAAAAAGCGAATTCTGGCCAACGAGGAGAAGTTTAGCTTTATCAGTAGGACAGTGGTTGAAGGTATCGAAGTACACGAAGAGAATTTTGAGCAATTAGTAGTCGAAAAAATAAAGGAGCAATCAAGATGAATTACTATGGCATGGGCTATCTGAGAAGAAAACTAGCCCTTTATCAATTGGGCGTTAAAAGACGCTATCGATATTATGCGATGGCAGACAGAGAAGCCTCTCGCAGCATTGTTATGCCAGATAACGTACGGGATATGTACAGGTCAGTTTTAGGATGGACAGCTCACGGAGTGGATGCGCTGGCCGATCGGATTATTTTCCGTGAATTTGCAGATGACGACTTTAATGCGACAGAAATCTTTAATGCTAACAATCCAGATATTCTTTTTGATACAGCTATTCAATCAGCCTTGATTGCATCTTGTTGCTTTGTGTATATCATGCCTGGCAATCAGGATGAGATACCTAGAATGCAAATCATTGAGGCTAGTCGAGCGACTGGGATTTTAGATCCAACAACATTTTTACTTACGGAAGGCTATGCGGTCTTAGAACAAGATGAGTACGGTGTACCAACCCTTGAAGCGTATTTTACAAAGGATGCAACCTGGTACTATCCAAAATATGGCAATGAATATTCTATCAGCAATCCAACCGGTCAGCCGTTATTGGTCCCTATTATCCATCGACCGGATGCAGTACGTCCGTTTGGTCGTAGTCGTATCACACAAGCCGGTATGTACCAGCAAAAAGCTGCTAAACGTACACTTGAGCGGGCAGAAGTAACTGCAGAATTCTATTCATTCCCGCAAAAATACGTGTTAGGACTTAGTCAAGAGGCGGAGCCAATGGAAAAGTGGAAAGCGACTGTGTCGAGCTTACTGCAGTTTACCAAAGATGAAGACGGGGACAGTCCAACGGTTGGTCAATTTACAACAGCTAGCATGTCGCCGTTCGTTGACCAGCTTAAGATGTACGCCGCTTTGTTTGCAGGCGGTACAGGCTTGACTATGGATGATTTGGGTTTTCCGTCTGATAATCCATCGTCAGTAGAGGCTATCAAAGCTGCTCACGAGAATTTGAGAGCGGCAGGACGAAAGGCACAGCGGTCATTTGCTTCTGGTTTACTGAATACCGCTTATGTGGCAGTGTGCTTGCGGGATGAGTTCCCATACTTGCGCAACCAATTTATGGCAACATCAGTCAAATGGGAGCCGCTCTTTGAGGCGGACGCAAACACATTGACTATGATTGGTGATGGTGCTATTAAGCTCAATCAAGCCATTCCTGGATTCGTTGGAAGTGATACTATCCGTGATTTGACAGGTATTAAGGCATCAGATGAGCCACTTTCTACAGTAGGTGGTGACGGAAATGGTTGAGGACGTCGTCCCTGGGCTACTTAAGCAAATCAAGACAGATTTCGAGCGTGGTCAGCTTAGTAGTTCAACGATTAAAGGGCTACTCGATAAACTCGGACAGAAACAAGCAAACTATTTAGATGCAAATGACTACGCTATAGAAATGGGTGAAATTCTTTCTAAGGTTCTAGGAAGCTCTCTAAGCAACGACACATTGCCAGACGGTAAAATGTATTACAATATCGCAAAACGACTCTTAAACGAAACATTAGGCAGGAATTACGAGCTTGTGAGAGATTATGCTGGTGAAGTCCAGAAAAATTTGAACCAAGAAGCCAAAATCGGACTCGCTGTGCAACATCCGGAATTAAACCAAGATAGAATAGATGGATTAGTTAATCGCTTATCCAGCGAGGAGAGCTTTGAAAAAGTAAGTTGGCTGCTAGGTGAACCGATTGTTAATTTTACGCAGTCTATTGTGGATGATAGTATCCAAAAAAATGCAGAGTTCCACGCTAAGGCGGGATTATCTCCTAAAATAGTGCGACGTGAGAGTGGCAATTGTTGTGATTGGTGCAAAGAAGTAGCTGGAACTTATACTTATCCAAAAGTACCCAAAAATGTATATCGCAGGCATCAGCGTTGTCGGTGTACAGTAGATTATCATCCGGGAAATGGGAAAAAGCAAAACGTATGGACAAAAAAGTGGTCAGAGGATAAGCGAAAATCAGAAATTGAACATAGAAAACAAATAGGCTTGCCAGATAATGACAAGCCTTATATAAGTGTAAAAAAAGAGTGGTTAAAACACTCTGGAAACGGTTCTGTATCTGATATGGTCTATTGGGAACATGAGGGAATTAAGTATCGTGCGGATGGTAAACACGTTGCTTTGGATTATTCAGCCAAAGAAAAAGAGGTGGCAGAATGGCTTGCTAAAAAATTTGGCGTCAATGTTCAAATTGTTCCTAAAGTAAATTTTCCATTAGGCATATCAACTCCTGATTACTTAATAAATGGCTCTCGGTTTGATTTGAAAGAAATTAAGGGAGCAGGTAAAAATGTTGTCGATAACAATATGCGAAAGTCAAAAAAACAAGCAAATAATTTTATACTTGAGCTACTCAATTCTGACATCAGCAACGAGGAAGTATTTGAGCAACTGAGAAATATTTATAGGAGCGGTCGAAGAAAAGTTGATACAGTTATCATAAAAAAGGGAAACGCTTTGATAGATATTATTAAAAAAAGGAAGTAACCGTCATTCCGACCACATATGTGGACAAGGGGAACAGGATTACTTCCTTATTTAATTAAAGTATACAATATTTTTGCTTAAAAAGCAAGGGAAAGGAGACAAAAGAATTTGAATAATCGCGCTTTTAGACAAATAGTTTAGGAGGTGGTCCAATATCTCCCAGCGATAGGGTTATCATGCGATGACGATTGAAAGGAAAGGTTATGGTTACTAAAACTAAGACTAGATTTGGCAATCAGCATCCTACTCAATCGGTAACTTTACATTATACTGATAGCTTGGCTCAGGAAGCCATAGAGTTTTATCAAAAGTCTGGTCGGGATTGTTATCCTTGGCAAGTATCTTTGCTTGAAGCTATTATGGCCATAAATGATGACGGTCTGTGGGTGCACCAAAAGTTTGGTTATGCTATCTCTCGACGAAACGGTAAGACAGAAGATGTCTATATTGTGGAGTTATGGGGTCTGCATAAAGGACTTAGAATCCTGCACACCGCTCATCGTATCAGCACGTCCCATTCATCTTTTGAGAAACTTAAAAAGTATTTGGAAGACATGGGCTATGTGGACGGTGAGGACTTTGTTTCAAACAAAGCAAAGGGGCAAGAGCGTATTGAGTTCAAGGAAACTGGAGCGGTTATCCAATTCCGTACAAGGACATCAAATGGTGGTTTGGGTGAAGGATTTGACTTGCTTATCATCGATGAAGCCCAAGAGTACACTGTAGAACAGGAATCAGCTCTCAAGTATACGGTGACAGATAGCGAGAATCCGATGACTATCATGTGCGGGACGCCGCCAACAATGGTATCAACAGGAACTGTCTTTGCTGCCTACCGCAAAAAAGTTCTGGCTGGCAACAGCGAGTATTCGGGCTGGGCAGAGTGGTCTGTCGAAAACATCCACGACATCAACGATGTGGATGCTTGGTACTTGACTAATCCGTCAATGGGCTATCATCTCAACGAACGGAAGATTAAAGTCGAACTCGGAGATGACGAACTGGATCATAATATCCAGCGTCTGGGTTATTGGCCGACCTTCAATCAGAAATCAGCCATCTCAGAAAAAGAATGGTATGACCTTAAGGTTGAACCAATGCCTGGACTTAAAGGTAAGCTCTTTGTTGGAATCAAGTACGGACAAGACGGGACCAATGTTGCAATGGCAATTGCTGTGCGGACGGATGACAAGCGAATATTTGTTGAAAATATTGATTGTGTCTCTATTCGGAATGGCATGCAGTGGATTATCAATTTTATCAAATCTGCAGACATTGAGAAAATTGTTGTCGACGGTGCAAGCGGACAAGAACTGCTAGCAGCAGAGATGAAAGAATTTGGAATCCAGAAACCAATCTTGCCAACAGTCAAGGAAATTATCACGGCTAATTCGCTTTGGGAGCAGTCGATTGTGCAGCAAACGCTTTGTCACAATGACCAGCCTTCGCTGACTGCAGTTGTGACCAATTGTGACAAACGCAACATTGGCTCAAATGGTGGCTTTGGCTATAAGTCGCTATATGACGACCGAGATATCAGTTTAATGGACAGCGCTTTGCTGGCGCACTGGGCATGTTATACAACGAAGCCTCGTAAAAAGCAAAAAAGTTATTACTAAGTGAGTGCCGCAAGGTGCTTTTTTAGTGCAAAAAATTACCGAACTGCCGGGGAAGCAGGAGAAAGGATATTTATATGTCAGATTTTACAGCAATCACTACACAAGAAGAACTTGACGCAATCGTAAAGGCACGCTTGGCTCGTGAGAAAGAAAAGTACGCAGATTATGACCAGCTCAAAACTCGTGTGAGTGATTTAGAAAAAGAAAATGGTGCGTTGAAGTCAGCAGCTGAAGCAAGTAAGACTAGCGCTGCAGATTACGACAAACAAATCACAGATTTGAAGAAACAGGTAGCTGGTTATGAGACAGCAAGCTTGCGTATTCGTATTGCTTTGCAAAATGGCTTGCCGTATGACTTGGCTGATCGTCTGGTTGGCGACAACGAGGAAGCTCTTAAAGCAGATGCAGAACGTCTGGCAGGTTTTATGAAGCCAGTTGAACCGGCAGCACCACCAAAATCAAATGAACCTAATGTAGGTAACGCAAATGACGAAGATGCGGCATTAAAAGAAATGCTGCAAAAAATGAGAGGAGAATAATTTATGCCAACATTGCAATCAGGGGATATGTTCCCAGTCCAAACAGTACAAGATATTTTTAGCAAAGTAAAAGGTCATTCAACTATTGCGAAACTATCAAGTCAAGAACCTATTCCATTTACTGGAACAGAAACATTCATTTTCAACCTTGAAGGAAACGCTGAAATTATAGGTGAAGGTAAACCTTCAAATGCTGGTAATGCTACAATGAAACCAAAGGTAGTGAAGCCAGTACTGGTTACTTATCAAGCTCGTGTGTCTCAAGAGTTTGTGAATTGTTCAGAAGAAAAACAACTGTCTTATCTCAAATCATTCATTGATGGATTGGCTAAAAAAGTTGCACAAGCTGTTGATATTGCATCTTTCCACGGTCTGGAACCAAAATCAATGACGGATGCTTCTTTTAAAACAACCAATTCATTTGATGGTTTGATTACAGGAAATGTAGTTACTTACGACGCGGAAAAAATCGACGAAAACATCGATGCAGCTGTTACGACAATCACTGCAAACGATGGACAGGTGACTGGTATTGCCTTGTCACCAGCTGCAGGGGCGGCTCTTGGAAAAATCAAAGTGAATGGTGTTGTACAATATCCTGAATACCGCTTTGGTCAAAATCCTGCATCATTCTACGGAATGCAGTCAGATGTCAATAAGACATTGAGCACAGTTGCTAGCGGAGCTAAGAAAGACCACGCTATCGTGGGTGATTTTGAAAATGCGTTTAAGTGGGGTTATGCTGAAAATATTCCACTGGAAATCATTGAATATGGTGATCCAGATGGTGCAGGACGTGACTTGAAACGCTATCGTGAAGTGTGCTTGCGTACAGAAGTGTATGTAGGTTGGGGTATTCTTGACGAAGAATCATTTGCTCGTGTGGAGGCTTAAGCTATGGAATATATTAACAAAAAAACAGGGGTAATCATCGATGTAGACTCTCAGCTTAGCGGCAATTGGGAACCCGTTGAAGAAACAAAGGAACCTGCTAAAAAAGCTAAGTCTACTGAGGAATAGCTTATGGCTGACTTTGCGACAAAAGACGATTTGACTCTGCTTTGGCGGACTTTGAAAACTGAAGAGGAACGGAGGGCAGAGGCGCTGTTGGGAGTTGTCTCTGCTGCTTTACGGAACGAAGCTGAAAAAGTCGGGAAAGACCTTGATAAATTGGTCGCGGACAGTCCATCATATGCTCAGGTTGTCAAATCTGTAACAGTCGACGTTGTTGCTCGGACCTTAATGACATCTACTGATCAGGAACCAATGACTCAAAAGACAGAGAGTGCTCTAGGCTATTCTTTTAGTGGGTCTTTTCTGGTTCCTGGCGGTGGACTGTTTATTAAGGACAACGAGTTAAAGCGGCTCGGACTTAAACGGCAGAGATTTGGGGTGATGGAAATCTATGACACGAATTAAAGGTATTATTGTGACATTGATTGGGAAGACCGAAAAGGGAACAGACCCGTTTGGGCATCCAATTTACGAGGAATCAGAAATCCCGGTCGAAAATGTGCTGGTCAGTCCATCTAGTACAGAAGACATCACGAACCAGCTTAATTTGACTGGAAAGAAAGCAGAATATACGCTGGCTATCCCGAAGGGTGATACGAACAATTGGACGGATAAAGAGGTTCGTTTTTTTGGCAAACGCTGGAGCACAATTGGCCTGCCACAAGAAGGTATTGAAGAAATGATTCCGCTTGAGTGGAATAAGAAAGTGATGGTAGAACATTATGAGTAATATAAAATTTAAGCTTAACCGTGCAGGAGTGGCAGAGTTGATGAAATCATCTGCTATGCAGACAGTTTTGACAAAACATGCAAGCAATATCAAGAATCGATGCGGTGATGGCTATGAGCAGGACATCCATATTGGACGCAATCGTGCAAATGCAATGGTGAGTGCTAAAACTCGCAAAGCCAAGAAAGATAATCTCAAAAATAACACTTTGCTAAAGGCGGTGCGTTAAATGATTGAAGTTATCATCAAGAAATACTTTGACGGTCATTTAACTGTGCCGTCTTTTTTTGAACATCAGGCGAAAATGCCTGATAAATATGTCGTGATAGAAAAGACGGGTAGTAGCAAGAGAAATCAGTTGAAGTCGTCAACTTTTGCTTTTCAAAGTTACGCTAAGTCTATGCACGATGCAGCGCTATTAAACGAAGAAGTCAAAGATGTTGTTGAAGGCTTGATAGAGCTAGATGATATTAGTGGTGTCTCGTTAAATAGCGATTATAACTATACTGATACCGAAACAAAATCTTACCGGTATCAAGCAGTATTTGATATTAACCATTATTAAAATTGAAAAGGAGAATAAGATGTCAAATTCATCACATGTAACAACCGCAAAACCAAAGATTGGTGGGGCAATTTACTCTGCTCCATTAGGCACTGAACTCCCAACAGACGCAACTACGGCTCTTAATGTAGCTTTTAAATCATTGGGCTACATCTCGGAGGACGGACTTACTAACACGAACAGCCCAGAATCAGAAGACATTAAAGCCTGGGGTGGCGACGTAGTTAACTCGTCACAAACAGAAAAGAAAGACACTTTCGGGTACACTCTTATTGAGGCTCTTAACGTAGACGTCCTTAAAGAAATCTATGGCAAGGACAATGTGAGCGGAGACCTCAGCACTGGAATTGTAGTCAAAGCGAACTCAAAAGAATTACAGGAACATTGTCTTGTAGTTGAAGTTATCCTCAAAGGTGGAGCTATCAAACGGATTGTTATTCCTCAAGGAAAAGTGACCGAAATCGGGGAAGTAGGCTATAAAGACGGTGAAACGGTAGGTTATGAGACAACTGTTACTGCGTTTCCTGACAAAGAAGGGAACACGCACTATGAATATATTAAAGGAGCTTAATAGATGTCAAAATCAATTAAAGGTACAACTACGTCAGGTTTTTCGTTTGAAATTTCAGAAGAACGTCTAAGCAACTATGAACTAGTAGAAGCAATCGCAGAAGTGGACACAAATCCTCTTGTGTTACCAAAATTGTTAAAACTCTTATTAGGCGATCAAGCAGATGCTTTGAAAGAGCATGTACGTGATGAAAACGGTCTTGTGCCAATGGACAAAATGGGAGAAGCTATTAAAGAAATCTTTGAAGCTCAAAACAAGGTAAAAAAATTGCCCTCCTCGCCAAAATGATACAAGCAGATGAAGACGCATTGATTTGCGACCTTGCTGAGGTATATCGTATATACGATTATAGACAGTTGCCTGCTTATCAGGTAGCTGTTTTTTCTTATGGACTCAGAGAAGATTCTCGTATTAAGTTAGTGATGTCTGGACAAAGAGTGTCATTTGATACTCTTTTACAAGCCAGCATTTTAGATAGGCTTTCCCTGCTTACATGGTTTAAAACCAAAGATGGGCAAAAAGGGAACAATAGACCTGTTTCTATTACGGAGAAATTAACCGCAATAGAAAAAGAAAGCAATGAAATGGTCTTTATTTCTGGCGAGGAATTTGAAAAAGCGAAAGCAAAAATTTTAAACAAGACTGGAGGTGAGAACTAGTGGCAACAGAATTAGGACAAGCTTATGTGCAGATCATGCCATCTGCTAAAGGTATTAGTGGAGCGATTCAAAACGCTATTTCACCGGAAGCTAGTGCAGCAGGTAAAAGCGCTGGGTCAACCCTTGGATCTACTCTTGTAAAGGCCGTAACGGGTGTTATTGCCGCAGCTGGCATCGGTAAGGCTTTTACTGCAGCTCTGTCAGAGGGGGCAGCTCTTCAACAATCGCTTGGAGGAATTGAAACTCTATTCAAGGGTTCGGCTGATAAGGTCAAAGCCTATGCAAATGAGGCTTATCGCACTACCGGACTGTCCGCCAATGCCTACATGGAAAATGTAACTGGCTTCTCTGCCAGTCTCTTGCAGTCTTTGGGTGGAGATACCGAAAAAGCTGCAGATGTGGCTAATATGGCCATGGTTGATATGTCTGATAATGCCAACAAAATGGGCACATCTATGGATCGTATTCAGGATGCCTATCAAGGCTTTGCTAAGCAAAACTATACGATGCTGGATAACTTAAAACTTGGTTATGGTGGTACAAAAACCGAGATGGAGCGACTGCTTGCGGACGCTGAAAAATTGACGGGTGTCAAATATGACATCAACAACTTATCTGATGTTTATCAAGCTATTCATGCTATTCAAGATAATTTGGATATTACAGGAACGACAGCAAAAGAAGCAGCATCCACTTTCAGTGGATCATTTGCCGCCATGAAAGCTGCTGCTCAAAATGTTCTGGGCAAATTATCCTTAGGAGAGAGCATCGGCCCTTCTCTAAGAGCTTTGTATGACACAACAAAAGTATTCTTTTTTAACAATTTTATCCCGATGATTGGAAATATCTTAAAAGGAATACCTCAGATTATTGGTTTTGCTTTAGAAGAAGCTTTAGGAGCGATTTTTGGAGATGGTATAGCTCAAGCGGTGATGGAGGAAGTCTATGACTTAGCTGTAAAAATAGATGGAGTTTTTAGTACGTTTTACGACATGATTTTTGGGTCAATGGGAAAAAAGAAAAATATTGACTTTTTAAAAATGATTGGCTTTGATGAAACGACAGCGACACAAATTGTCAATATTGCTGAGAACATCCGTATAACCTTTGAAAATATCGGAGCGACTGTCGGTAATATCGCTGGTATTGTCGGAAGCTTTGTTGGGGATTTATTAGGTATTGCTGGTAGTGAAAAAAGCGTAAATGGTGTTGGTGCAGCGTTTGAATCTGTAACAGGATTTATTCGTGCAGCATCGGAAAAAATCAAAGAATTTACTAGCTTTTTAAAAAATAGCCCTGTAGCTTTAGATTCGCTAAAAGCCGCAGTCGTTGGGATAACAACGACTTTGACGGCTTACAAGGTTGTTACTGGTGTTATTAAAGGAATTGAAGCAGCAAGAAATGGTATTTTAGCAATACAAAATGCTTATACACTTGCTCAATTTGTACGCACAGGAGCATTAACTTCAGCAACAGCTGCGAATGCTGCAGCAACTATGGGGGCTAGTGGAGCATTTAAAATATTTAATGCTGTCTTGTCCGCAAATCCAATCGGGCTTGTGATAACAGCTATTACTGCACTTGTAGCTGGTTTAGTTTGGTTCTTCACTCAAACAAAAACTGGTCGCAAAATCTGGGCAGCTTTTGTTGAGTGGATAAAGCAAGCTTGGCAAGGAATTGCTGACTTTTTTGTGGGTCTTTGGTCTGGTATTACACAAGGAGCAAGTAATGTATGGAATGGTGTAACGGCAATTTGGAACGCAGCTGTTGAGACTATCAAGAATACTTGGAATGGCATTGTTGACTTCTTTACAAATTTGTGGAATGGTATTCAAATTGCTGCAATCACAGCATGGACAGTCGTCACACAAACAATCATGACAATCGTCCAGCCTTTCGTTGACGGCTTTATGAATATTTGGAATGGTATGAAAGACGGCCTTATCCAAATGTGGGAAGGCATTAAAATGATTTTTCAAGGAGCTTGGGAATTTATCAAGTCAATCGTCTTGGGCGCTGTCTTAATAGTCATTGATTTAGTGACCGGGAATTTTACTCAATTACAAGCGGATTTAGGGCTTATTTGGGACGGTATTAAAAATGCTGTTAGTCTTGTTTGGGAAGGTATTAAAACCTATTTTATAGGCGTAGTAACTGCCATTATTGGTTATGGTATTGCTATGTTTGAAAATTTGTCAAACGCTCTGTCTGCTATTTGGGAATTTATCAAGAGTGCAGCTTCTTCTGCTTGGACGTGGATTAAAACTACGGTTACAAACTTAATCAACAGTTTAGTTCAGGGAGCACAAAACACATGGAATAATTTCATGAACTTCTTATCTAGCCTGTGGAATACAATTACATCTACAGCAGTTGGAGCTTGGAATGGTTTAAAAGCGTCTATCCAAGGTATCATCAATGGGATTGTCCAAGGGGCACAAAATGCTTGGAATAGCATGGTTCAAAGCGTCTCTAACTTGGTTTCTCAAGTAACGGGTATTTTTAACGGATTGCGAAATATCAATCTGTGGGATGCTGGTAGAGCTATTTTAGACGGCTTTCTCGGCGGTTTAAAATCGGCTTGGCAAGGTGTAACGGATTTTGTTGGCGGAATAGCTGGTTGGATTCGTGACCATAAAGGGCCGATTGAGTATGATAAACGTCTCTTGATTCCAGCTGGGAAAGCTATCATGAACGGTTTGAATGAAGGACTTAAGAATCAATTCAAGAGTGTCCAATCGACGATCAGCGGCATGGCTGGTGATATTTATGATAGCTTTGGAACAGTAACATTTGATACTAACTTTTCTGACATTGATAAGGCAAGCTCTCAACTAACTTTATCAAATAATCGACTGGCTTCTCAATTAAATACAGATTCTGGTCAAGATTATGATTACAAAGACGTAATGGATATTCTAGCTAAATTGGCTAATCGACCTACTGTAGTATCGGTTCAAACCGACAAGCAAGAAATTGCTAAAATCTACGCTGAACCAGTTGCAGAGGAACAAGCAAAACGACAAGCGATTCTAAACGCTGTCGACGGATTGGGGTGGTAAATTGGTAAAAGTAACTTTTAATGGTGTAGAGCTGACAAAATGGATTACTGTTTTAGATGGCTTTACGCTTCTTGACGGCGCAGACTATGAGCCAATATTCCAAGATTACGAAGCGATAGACGGTTCTGAATATGTTTACTCTCGCAAAAAAAGTAAAAAGATTCCAGTACCTTTTTATGTTAAGTATGAGTCTATGGACAATCATGACGACCTGCAGAAGGTTCTCAACGTAAGTGAACCCAAAGAATTAACATTTAGTATTGCGCCGGATCGCGTTTTCTATGCTATTCCAACAGGAAATTTGGACTTTAAAGAAATCAAATTAAATGGCAAAGGTACCATTACTTTTGTTATTTCGGACGGTCTAGCACACGCTAAGAATCCGAAGTATTTTGAGTTTAAGAAGAATGCGCAAGGCGTGCTAGAAGCTGAAATTATAAATAATGGTAGTGCAGAAATATCGGTCAATTACCGAATCAAACTCAAACATGAATCGGGTTATGTTGGCATTGTTAGTCAATATGGTGCTATGCAGTTTGGAAAAATTGAAGAAACGGATTTGGTGGAAGAGAAGAAAAATGTCCTCTTGGCCGCAAACGGCAAAGGGGACTTTAACAACTGGACAGACGGCTCTATTTTTCACGAAAATCAAAATAAGAGGGTGGTTACAAAAATGTCTGCTGATTCCAACTTAGGTGGACGTTTGGGAGTTTTACCAGCTAACTTTACAAATACGGTCAATGGGGCGTATTTTGGAGCGGTTAAAGAATTGGAATTATCTGATCAGGCGAAAGACTGGTACATCTGGGCTCGCGCTTGGTTCGAAACTGGCTTAGTCAGTCAGACAGGGGCTTGGTGCTTGTCGGTAGTAGATAGTGAGAATAAGTTTATCGCTGGTATGGCCATTGAAAAAAGTGAACGAGCACGAAATAAGGCACTCGTTCTTTTTCTCATGGGTGATGGTGCTGGCGGTAGTCGGGTTGTCAAATCTATCGAGTTCTCGCCGACCCTTTGGGTAAAGGATAACCCATATAGCTTAGAGGGTAAAGACCAAAACCGAAACATGTTTGACTTACGCAAACAAGGGGATAAAGTCACCTACTTTTGGTATGGCGGATATCATTCTTTTATCGAATCAAGAATCAAGGATAAGCAAGCTGCTAAGGTGCAGTTTTTTGTCGGTCAATATAAAGGTGGCAACTCAACTATCAATCAGTTAGTTACGCACCATTATTTGAATGACTTCTCCTTTTACAAATTGAACGTGCCGTTTTGGCGCGATGTCCCCAATCGTTATCCAACAGGGGCAGAACTCTTTATTGACGCAACAGGAGAAGTAAACCCAGAAGAAAAAGGTCGCTTGTATGTCAATAACTTGTTAGCGCCCGATGATGAAATCTTGGGAACGGATTACTTTAAAGTGCCACCCGGCAAAACAAAAGTACAATTGCTTGTGTCGAGCTTTGCGGAAGTAGAGAGCGCGCGAGCAGAAATTGAGGAGGCTTGGATTTGAGTAAAAGAAATGTACGAATTGCAATTCGTGATACAACCGACAGTCACAATGTCGGTTTTTTTGATAATAAAAGCGGAATCAAATATAATGCTGCCAATCTAACTCAGTTTTTAAAGGGTGCTTGTAGTGTCCTTGTGCTGACTTATCATTCCAAAAAGATGATTGCTCAAAGCGGGCAAAAGCTGGCATTCCGGTTTAAGGAAAAGGATTTTTGGCTGAATATTAACAGCGTCAAGAAAACGGGCTATAAGATTGAGCTAACGGCCTACTCATTGAGCTTAGAAGCGAACAAAGAAAAGCGCGGCCCACACAAGCCAGCCAATGCCATGAGTATTAAACAGTACATTGATTACTATGACCCTGAACACTCATTTGAGATTGGAATCAACGAAGTAGCTGATAAGTCAATCAAGTTAGAATGGAGCGGGACAGACACGATTCTAGCTCGGCTCTATTCGGTCGCCAATAGTTTTGGCGCAGAGCTGGAATTTGTCACAGAGCTAAATGATGATTACTCGCTGAAACGTCATGTGGTTAATATTTACCGCGAGGGGAATCTCGGAAAAGATAAGACGGGTATGCCAGTTCGTGTGGGTGAAAAGCTGAAAGTTATCAACTATTCGGACAATATGGATGATTTTTATACCGCAATTCGTAGAACAGGTAAAGACGGTCTGACGATGGCTGGGCTAGATAAAAAAATCTATGACGACAAAGGGAACTTACTCTTTTACAGTAGCGGTGATACACTCTACGCACCGCAGGCAAGAGATAAATACCCGTCTATTGCTCGAAAGACGAATGACGGGTATATCGTCAACGAAGATAGCGAAACTGAACACGCAAATAAAGAAGCGCTGTTTGGTTACATGCTGTCTGAACTCAAAAAGCACTGTGAATTAAAAGTAGATTATGAAGTAGAGGGCGCAGTAGATGGTAGCATCGGTGACAGAAAGACGCTGATTGATGCACGGCACTTTGACCCTCCGCTTTACGTACAAGCACGCATTAGCGAACAGACAGAAGCTCTCCTAGAGACAAGCGATGTCAAAACCACCTTATCAAACTATGTCCGCAAGTCGAGTCAGATTGCCAACGAGCTATTGCAAAGAGTGGAGCAACTGACGCTTGAAGCAACGCCCTACACAATTAAACTTGCGACCAACAATGGGATTGTCTTTAAAAACAATCGAGGACAATCAACAATCTATCCGAGCTTAAAGAGAGGGCAGAAGCCAGTTGAGTGTACGTGGAAATGGTTAGTTGATAACCAAGGCTTTGGCACATCTCCAACTTTTGAAGTTCAGGCGGCTGGCATGTCCAGTAAGCTAGTGTTGACAGCTATTGCCTTGATTGATGGAAAAGAGGTTGCTAGAGAGCAAGTTACTTTTACCAACGTCAATGACGGTGCGAAAGGTTCTGACGGAAAATCTATCACGGTTGCTAAAGCAGAAAAGCAATCGGATGGTGTGAAAGTCACCTTTAGCGATAATAAGTCTATTGTCGTACCAAAAGGTGATAAAGGGGACAAAGGAGACCCTGCAGATCCAGTCCCTCTCAATGCTTTGCAAGAGGAAATGAAGCAGACCAAGCAAGGGTTGAGCGATGTTAAAACAGACCTGCTCAAAGAAAAGGCGGAAAGCTCCGCTAATATTGAGCGAGTGAAAAAAGAAGTCGGTGCTATCAGCTCCCAACAAACTGCTTACGAGCAATCCAATACAGAAAATCTCGCTCGGATTACTGGCCAGCTTGGAGATAAAGCTAGCAAGTCTGAGATCAAACAAACTGCAGACGGAATCCGAGAGGAGATGAGCCAACTATCTAAAAATGCTGACGAGAAAATATCTGCTGCTAAAACCACGTTTGAAAAAACTGCGGAAGGTCTCAAAACAGACATGGTAGCCGTCAAGTCCTACGTGGCGAATGATGGTAAGCGCAGGGAGGAGTTGGAGCAGTACAGCCGAGAAGAGACAGCTAAGCAGATTGCATCTGAACGAAGCGCAGTAGCTCAAAACTACGTGGGCAAAAGCCAGTATACCGAAGACGTTAAAGGCGTAAATCGACGTTTTGAGGAGTTGCGGACAGGAACTAGTAACTTACTCTTAAATACAGAGTTTAAGACGCTTGCAGACGTTAATAATGTAAATGGTGCTACGTTAAAACTCAATCAAAATGACTATAACAGTCACAACTCAATTGAGGTCACTGTGACTGGTCAAAACAAAAACGTGTGGAAGGGAATCACCTTAAATGCAAGCGTTAGCGCATTCAAAAAAGGCGACACAATCGCTGTCAGAATGCCTATTTACATTTTTTCTGACGTTCCTATAAATGCAGGCTTAACGCTTGTATTAAAAAACCGCTCTAAAAATATAGCTTATGTTTTTAAAGGCTTGGGAGGCTTACCTCGAAACAAATGGCACATTGTTGAATTACTGCACACGTTTAATAGTGACGCTAATTTTGAAGGCGTGAATTTCTTTTATTTGTATGCAACGCAAAACGGACACTACAAGATAGCAGAGCCGTCACTCACATTATCAAACGTAATTCCGTCAAGTTGGGCGCCAGCAGTCGAGGATAGCAAGAATTATACCGACACCAAGCTCGCCGAGTACAAGCAAGGCGTGGACGGTCAGTTTGCGGCTGTTAAGCAAGAGGTCGGAAGCAAGGTCTCGCAAGCCACATTTGACCAGCGGGCGAATCAGATTACACAATCTGTGCAGGAACTGAACAATAATACCGTCAAGAAGAACCAAATCAAAATTGACGAAAACGGTTTGGTCTCTAGCTCTGAGAAAATAGTAAACGGTCAAACGCTGGCCAGCATGATTTCGCAAAATCCTGAATGGGTGGAAATCATCGCTAAGCTGTTAAAGATTAAGGCTGACATGATTGTCAATGGAGCAATCACAGCTGATAAGTTGAACGTTGAAAAATTGGGTGCGCTCGCTTCGGATTTGGGAAAAATCACAGCAGGAGAAATTGAATTTACTACTCGTTTTAGGAATTCCCCAAGTCATGATGTTTGGGGGACAGTTCCGGGAGAGTATAACTATGATGCAACTGTACTGATAAATAGCGGTGGTATTTATTCAAATGGCAAGATTGGTCGAAAAAATGAAGAAGATAAGACACCAACAATCACACCTGTTTCGTATTTTAAAAACGGTGAATTGTTTTTTGCAAATCTCGAAGCTGGACATTCTCTTAAATATATGCAGATAAACGGGATTCATCCTTTTATCCAAGGCGGTTCCTCCCTTATGTATTTTGGCAAAAAGGAAGACGGGAAAGATGCGTTATACATAACTTGTCATAATGCTGAACTTTATCTAAAATCAGACAATTACACAGATTGGAAACAATCAGCCTTTAATTCGGGTGTTCGATGGAAAGTGCAAGGTAATCTTATATTAGTCGATTATGACGTTACTTTTAACAAGGACGGAAATCAAGCCATTTGTGGCGTCCCTCAAGAATATGTTGCAGGCGCTCGAATGTTTGTTGTGAAAGCGTGGAGTTTGAACAAAGATAAAGATAGGACTGCTCAGTTAAATGCTGATGGAAGTTTGTATATTCTGGGTGCTGAAAAGGGTATGAATTACCGAGGTCAAATTATTTGGGCTTATTAAAAATAAAGGAGAAAAAATATGGCAGAATTACTTGATGTTGAAACAGTTACAGAGCCGTTTGATTTGCAGACAGCTCTTAGATATATGGACGAAAACGGTGAGTTTATTCGTTTTAAAAATGATACGGATGACTACTACATTTATAAGGAAACACAAAAGCGTCCTGCAATTGTAGGTGGTAAGCGTAAGTTGGTAGAAGTTCCGCTTGTGTGGGCGTTTGACCGCTACAATAATTCCATTACGACTTTTCGCTTTACAAATATGTTTGATAAAGCATTTTACATTATGAAATTTGACGAAGCGGGTGAACCAATCTGGGATGCTCCTACTAAGAAGGAGTAGTATATGGCACCAGACGTTATAAATGCGGTCGTGACAATTAGCGCTTCGTTGATTGGCACATTCGGCGGGATTATTACTAGTGCTAAGATAACTACTTTTCGGATTCAGGAATTAGAAAAGAAAGTGGAAAAGCACAATAGTGTGGTAGAGAGAACCTATCGCTTAGAAGAAAGAACAAACTATCTTGACGAGCAAATCGACAAGCTAGAAAGCAAAATTGAAAAGGAGAAATAAGATGCAACAAATTTTAATTACAGCGGGCATTGTTGCCCCAATCATTTCAGCAATCATAAATGTTGTTAAGACACAATTTAAACTAGACGGAAAGCAAGTATCTGCACTAGCTCTGGGTTTAGGCATTATTGTAGGGATTGCATACGCTGCAACCATTGTGCATGGTGATTATGCTGCGTATGGTTGGGGCGGGCTAATTGCCGGCTTATCTGCTATCGGCTATTACGAATTGGCTTTTAAAAATAAAAAAGGAGACACAGCGGATGACACAGAAAAAGAAAATTAAGCAGCTTTTAGCTCTTGTTACAATCGTACTTGGTTTCATGCTTCCTACTGCTGCACAAGCAGCGGTAGGAGATCAAGGTGTGGACTGGTCTGTCTATCAAGGGACAAGTGGTATCTTTGGATACGGGCATGACAAGTTTGCTATTATCCAAATTGGCGGTATCAATGCCTATGGTATGTATGGGCAGTCAACCTACGAAACACAAGTGGCAAGTGCTATCGCACAGGGTAAACGTGCTCATACTTATGTTTGGTATGAAGTAGGTGGTAATGCTGCTTTGGGTGAACAAGTGCTCAATACATTTCTTCCGCAGGTTCAAACACCGAAAGGGTCGATCGTAGCTCTGGATTATGAGAGCGGAGCGAGCGCTAGCAAAGAAGCAAATACAAACGCCATCTTACATGGGATGCGTATGATTAAGGCAGCGGGTTACACGCCTATGTACTACTCCTACAAGCCTTACACGCTTGATCACGTTGATTATAATCGGATTTTAGCCGAATTTCCAAATTCTTTGTGGATTGGAGCTTATCCAGATTACAATGTGACGCCATCACCAAATTATAACTTTTTCCCATCTCTTCCGGGAATTGCTATCTTTCAATTTACGTCAACTTACATCACTGGTGGACTTGATGGTAATGTAGACTTGACAGGTATTACAGATAATGGTTATGGTCGTAAGAATACACCTAAAACACAAACGCCAGCGATTAAAGAGGGCGAAAAAGCTGATAACACACCGAAAAGCGATATTAAAGTCGGCGACACAGTCAAGGTTAATTTCTCGGCTACCAACTGGGCGACAGGAGAAGGGATTCCTGATTGGGTCAAAGGTCGTTCTTATCAAGTGGCAGAAGTAAGCGGTGATAAGGTGTTATTGGCTGGTATTAACTCTTGGATTTATAAGAAAAATGCAGAGATTATCTCTACTACTAATAGTCAACCTGCAGAAGCTCCAACTGTTCAGCAGTCTGGCTCATACACGGTACAGTCGGGTGATACCCTTTCTGGAATTGCCGCTCAATATGGCACGACTTATCAACAGTTAGCAGCTCTGAACGGCATTAGCAATCCAAACTATATCTATGTAGGACAAGTTCTAAAACTGATGGGACAAGGACAATCAGCTCCTCAAAATGTGTCTTATCATACTGCGCAATGGGGCGATACGCTCTCTGGCATGGCGGCTCAATATGGCACAACAGTAGAAAATATCCAAGCACTAAATGGACTATCAAGCGACCTCATTTATGCAGGTGTAACTTATAGGATAAAATAAGATAAGTAGAGCCCTTTGGAAAATCCAGAGGGCTTTTTTCGTGGCCGGAAAGTGGTATAATAGCGTAAAAGAAATCACAGGTTAATTTTTATGCCCCAAAGAATCCAGAAAGCCCTGTTGGGGCAAAACTGGGGCATAAGTCCAAAACTTACTCGGACTTATTAAATAAATTTAAATAGGTTTGCTATTTATAACTCCTTATATAAAAAGAATTTCTACTATATAAAATTAACGGAAAATATTAATATTGAAAAGACGCTGTTAAATAATTGAGATTAAAAAAGCCTGTTGTATCAACATTTATTCGTTGTCCAACAGGTTTTTTCGTGTTCAGGGGGAAATAAAAGGGGTAAAAATGATGTTGAAGTTTATCATTTGTGTTTATTTACAATCATTCTAAATACGCATTCTTATATTTTCGTGATATAATAAAGGAAAAATAATGATGAGTGAGTAGGAAATGAATTTACATCCTTATTTAGAAATCACAGACCAAAGTGATTATGAAAATATTATTCAACGATTAAAAGCCAAAGGTGTACGTATTACAGAAACTCGAAAAGCAGTCATTGCTTATATGATTCGGACACATGAGCACCCAAGTGCTGAAAAGATTTATTCTGATTTGCTGCCTAATTTTCCAAAGATGAGTCTAGCAACGGTTTATAACAATCTCAAAGTTTTGGTGGAAGAGGGTTTTGTAGAAGAAATCAAAATTAGCCATGATAAGACAACCTATTTTGATTTTATGGGGCATGAACATCTGAATGTTGTCTGTGAAAAATGTGGTCGAATTGCAGACTTTGAAGATGTGGATATTCCTGATTTGAAGCGTGAAGCTGAAGAACAAACAGGTTATAAAATTACAAAGACACAAGTTTTGATGTACGGAATTTGCCCTGAGTGCTCGAAAAATAGTTAAGGAATTGATGTACATTGCTTGAATAAAGTAAATTATCAAAAATCAAATATTCTCCCATTGATACTGGATTTTTTTGAAAAAATTTTGTAAAATATAGTAGTGACTGTGAGACAGTTTTCAAAAATCAAAGGAGAATTTCTAATGGTAAAATTAGTTTTTGCTCGCCACGGTGAGTCTGAATGGAACAAAGCAAACCTTTTTACAGGTTGGGCTGATGTTGATTTGTCTGAAAAAGGGACGCAACAAGCTATTGATGCTGGTAAATTGATTAAAGAAGCTGGTATTGAGTTTGACCAAGCTTACACATCTGTTTTGACACGCGCTATCAAAACAACAAATCTTGCCCTTGAAGCGGCAGGTCAACTTTGGGTGCCAGTTGAAAAGTCATGGCGTTTGAATGAACGTCACTATGGAGGTTTGACAGGTCAAAACAAAGCTGAAGCAGCTGAAAAATGGGGTGACGAACAAGTTCATATTTGGCGCCGTTCTTATGATGTGTTGCCACCAGCTATGGCAAAAGATGATCAATATTCAGCACACACTGACCGTCGTTATGCAAATCTTGATGACTCAGTTATTCCAGATGCAGAAAACTTGAAAGTAACCTTGGAACGCGCTCTTCCATTCTGGGAAGATAAAATCGCTCCAGCTTTGAAAGACGGAAAAAATGTATTCGTAGGTGCACATGGTAATTCTATTCGTGCCCTTGTAAAACACATCAAAAAATTGTCAGATGACGAAATCATGAATGTGGAAATTCCTAACTTCCCACCGCTTGTATTTGAATTTGATGAAAAATTGAATCTAGTGAAAGAATACTATCTTGGAAAATAAGTCCAATATAATATTAAGAGGCTCTGCGTAAGCAGGGCTTTTTAATATCATGCAAAGCTTTCATTTTTTAGCTGTGTTTTTTATCAATGTTTTCCATTTTCCACGACTTCATTTAGGTGGATTTATGGTACAATAAAAGATAGCATTTTGACTAGAATGAGAGATACCATGTCTAAGAAAAAAAGAACATTTAATAGCCATTCAATCCCACGACGCTTGAATTTATTATTTGGAATTGTGATTTTACTGTTTATGAGTTTAATTGTGCGTTTGGGCTATATGCAGGTTGTCCATAGAGATTTTTATACAAAAAAATTAGCGACAGCTAGCAAGACTAAAGTGACAACCAGTTCGCTTCGGGGGCAGATTTATGATGCGAGTGGGAAACCTTTGGTTGAGAATACAACCAAGCAAGTTGTCTCTTTCACACGCAGCAACAAAATGACGGCTGCAGAGATTAAAGAAATTGCTCAAAAATTGCGTCCATTGGTTTCTATTTCCAGCGCAGATGTTACTGAGCGTCAACAAGTAGATTATTATTTGGCAGACAGCGAGGTTTATAAGAAGGTCGTTAATCAGCTGCCTAAAAATAAAAAATATGGTACAGATGGAAATCGTTTGGCAGAGTCTCAGATTTATAATAATGCCGTTAAGAATGTTGATTTAGCAAAGTTAAACTACTCAGATGAAGATAAAAAAGCTATTTATTTGTTTAGTCAGATGAATGCTATTTCTAATTTTGAAACGGGAAATATTCGTACGGATAATTTATCAGCTGATCAGATTGCGACAATCGCCTCTAGCTCGAAAGAACTGTCTGGTATCAGTATTACCACCAGCTGGGACAGGAAAGTGTTGGATACTTCTTTGGCTTCTATCATCGGAAGCGTTTCAAGTGAAAAGGCAGGGCTACCCGCAGAAGAAGTGAATGCTTATTTGAAAAAAGGCTATTCTCTTAATGATCGTGTTGGGACGAGTTATTTGGAAAAACAATATGAGTCTACACTTCAAGGAAAACGCGCAGTCAAAGAAATCAATCTTGATAAAAATGGAAATATGGAAAGCGTGAAAAATATTTTCAATGGTAGTAAGGGAAATAATCTAAAATTAACAACAGATTTAGCTTTTCAGAACGGTGTAGAAGACATTTTGAGAAAGTATTTTAGTGCGGAATTAGCGAGCGGAAATGCGACATATTCTGAAGGCGTATATGCTGTTGCGATGAATCCTAAAACGGGTGCTATTTTAGCCATGGCTGGTCTGAAGCACGATACCAATACAGGAGAACTAACAACAGACTCTCTTGGAACGATTATGAACAACTTTGTGCCGGGCTCTGTAGTGAAAGGAGCTACTTTAACAGTTGGCTGGGAATCTGGAGCCATCACAGGAAATCAAGTTATGACGGATCAACCAATTTCTTTTGGAGGCTCCTCTGCCATCACTTCTTGGTTCACGCAATATGGAGCTCGTCAAATTACGGCTTTAGAGGCACTAGAATATTCATCCAATACTTATATGGTTCAACTAGCTTTAAATATGATGGGAACGCCTTATACGCCCAATATGGCAATTGATTTAACGAATTTGGACTCCTCTATGGACAAATTGCGTAAAGCTTTTGCTCAATATGGCTTGGGAGCATCTACAGGAATTGATTTGCCAAGTGAATCAGAAGGTTACACACCTAAGAAATATACGTTTGCGAACTACTTAACCAATGCTTTTGGGCAGTTTGATAACTATACTCCAATGCAGTTGGCGCAATATGCTGCAACGGTAGCTAATGGCGGTACTCGTATTGCGCCGCACTTAGTAGAAGGAATTTATGACAATAATGAGACGGGCGGGCTTGGAAAGCTGATTGAATCCAAGTCAACCAAAGAGCTGAATAAAGTTGATATTTCAAAAGAGAATATGGATTTGATTCGACAAGGTTTTTATCAGGTAGTTCATGGTACAAGCGGATTTACTACAGGGCGTACTTTGTCACAAGGTGAAGCAGTGCCGATTAGCGCCAAAACAGGGACAGCAGAAACCTTTGCAGGTGGAAAGGAAGCCATTAATACGAATGTAGTGGCTTATGCGCCAAGTAACAACCCGCAGATTGCAGTGGCAGTTGTGTTCCCGCACAATACAAACTTATCGTCAACCGTTAGCCATAGTATAACTCGTGATATTATTAACTTGTATCATCAACAGCATCCAATGAATTAGAAAGGATACTATGCTTTATCCAACACCGATTGCAAAATTGATTGATAGCTTTTCAAAATTACCAGGAATTGGCATAAAAACAGCAACGCGTTTGGCGTTTTATACCATTGGTATGAGTGATGATGATGTCAATGAATTTGCTAAAAATTTGCTTGCAGCGAAACGTGAGCTGACCTATTGTTCTATTTGTGGTAATCTAACGGATGATAATCCTTGTGCTATCTGCACCGATGAGACACGGGATCAATCTACTATTTTGGTTGTAGAAGATAGCCGAGATGTATCTGCTATGGAAAATATTCAAGAATACCATGGTTTGTACCATGTTTTGCAGGGATTGATTTCTCCTATGAATGGTATTGGACCAGACGACATCAATCTGAAAAGTCTCATTACACGGTTGATGGATAGTGAGGTAACAGAGGTAATTGTGGCAACCAATGCGACAGCAGATGGGGAAGCGACTTCCATGTATATCTCGAGGGTGTTAAAGCCAGCTGGTATCAAGGTAACGCGCCTGGCTCGTGGATTAGCAGTTGGTTCTGATATTGAATATGCAGACGAAGTAACGCTGCTTCGGGCTATTGAGAATCGTACAGAATTGTAAAAAAGAAAATAGAGCTTTCCTTTAAAAGAAAATGAAAGCTCTTTTTCTATTCAAAAACAATCTAAAATATGATATACTAAAAAGCGATTAAATTTGTAGATTTCTTTTAAGATAAGAAGGTTAGGTATAAAAATGGCAAAACAACAAATTATTCTCCTTTACGGTGGTCGCAGTGCCGAACGAAAGGTCTCTGTCTTATCAGCGGAGAGTGTCATGCGTGCGATTGACTATGATAAATTCTTTGTGAAGACTTATTTTATCACACAAGCGGGTGACTTTATCAAGACGCAAGAATTTTCACGCAAACCTGCTGATGATGAAAAATTGATGACAAATGATACCGTCATTGAGAGTCAAAAAATGAAGCCGAGTGATATTTACGAAGAAGGAGCTGTTGTGTTCCCCGTTCTTCATGGTCCAATGGGAGAGGACGGGTCTATCCAAGGATTTCTTGAAGTATTGAAAATACCTTATGTGGGTTGCAATATCCTTTCTTCTAGTGTGGCTATGGATAAAATCACGACTAAACGTGTATTAGCTTCTGCTGGCATTCCGCAAGTTCCCTATGTAGCAGTGATTGAAGGGGAAAATATAGACGAAAAGATTGCAGCAGTAGAAGCCAATCTAACTTATCCAGTTTTTACAAAACCGTCAAATATGGGCTCTAGTGTCGGCATTTCTAAGTCTGAAAATCAAGATGAATTGCGCTCTGCTCTTGAATTGGCTTTCAAATATGATAGCCGTGTCTTGATTGAGCAAGGTGTCAATGCGCGTGAAATTGAAGTTGGTTTACTTGGAAATGAAGGAGCCAAAAGCAGTTTGCCAGGTGAGGTAGTGAAAGATGTTGCTTTCTATGACTACGAAGCCAAGTACATTGACAACAAAATCACCATGGATATTCCTGCAAAACTCTCTGAAGATGTCATTGCCACTATGCGGCAATATGCTGAAAAAGCATTCCATGCTATTGGCGGTGTTGGTTTAGCTCGCTGCGATTTCTTTTATACTGATAAGGGCGAGATTTTCCTTAATGAGTTAAACACGATGCCAGGTTTCACTAAATGGTCGATGTATCCGCTGCTTTGGGAAAATATGGGCATTTCTTATACAGATTTGATTGAGAAATTAGTTCTCTTAGCGCAAGAAACATTTACAAAACATGAAGAGCATTTGTTGTAAGACAAGATTGAAAGAGCCAAAAGGTTCTTTTTTCTATTGTTTTAGTATGTCTTTGGCGAGTGTGTGTAAAAGTAGGTTATTCTGTGGTATAATGAGAGAGTTAGAGAAATTTAAGACATATAGGTGAAAAAATGCAATTAACATTTTATGAAGTAGCTTCTGTATTGAAAGCAAAAAATGATGTTCATCAATTTCCAGATTGTACATTTGGAAAGGCAGAATTTGACAGTCGATTGATTGAAGAAGGAGACTTATTTTTGCCTCTTAAAGGAGCACGTGATGGGCATGACTTTATTGCGACAGCATTTGAAAATGGTGCTGCGGCAACCTTGTCAGAAAAAAAATTGGGCGATTATCCTTATATTTTAGTTGATAATGTGTTGGCAGCATTGCAGCGTTTGGCACAGTATTATCTGGAAAAAATGAAGGTAGATGTCTTTGCAGTTACGGGTTCTAATGGTAAGACGACGACCAAAGATATGCTGGCTCACCTCTTGTCAACAACTTACAAGACTTATAAAACGCAAGGAAACTACAATAATGAAATTGGTCTTCCTTATACTGTTTTACACATGCCAGATGATACGGAAAAACTCGTTTTGGAAATGGGACAAGATCACATGGGAGATATTCACCTTCTGTCCACAATTGCGCAGCCAAAAGTAGGTATTGTGACGCTGATTGGCGAAGCGCATTTAGAATTCTTTAAAAGTCGTTATGAAATTGCAAAAGGAAAAATGCAAATTGTCGACGGCATGAAAGACGGGGCTCTTTTGGTTGTTCCAGCGGACAAGATTATTAATGATTTTCTACCGAGCCAGCTAAATGTAGTCCGTTTTGGTCCAGATGAAGATATTTTCCTAACGAAATTAGAAGAACGAAAAGATAGTTTGACTTTTGAACCCAATTTCTTAGATAACGCCATTGACCTTCCAGTAACTGGGAAATACAATGCAACAAATGCCATGATTGCAGCTTATGTGGCATTGAAAGAAGGAGTAACACAAGATAAGATCCAAAAAGCATTTGCAACGCTTGAATTAACACGAAATCGCACCGAGTGGAAGAAAGCTAAAAATGGTGCGGATATCCTTTCAGATGTTTACAATGCCAATCCAACCGCTATGCGATTGATTTTAGAGACATTTTCAACGATTCCGTTTAATGAAAAAGGTCGGAAACTGGCAGTTTTAGCTGATATGAAAGAATTGGGGGTTGATTCTAAACAAATGCACAGTGCCATGATAACCAGCCTAAATCCAGAAATTCTCTCAGAAATTTTCCTTTATGGAGAGGACATGGCTGCTCTATTTGCCTATGCTAAGGAAATTTTCCCGCCTGGAAAAGCCCATTATTTTGTAAAAAATGCTGAAAAAGATCAATTTTCTGACTTAGTAAAAGCTGTTAAAGAAGCACTCAAACCAACGGACCAATTGCTGATAAAAGGAAGTAACTCTATGAACTTAGCTAGTTTAGTGGAGAAATTGGAGAATGACGGATAACAATAAAGTACAGTATCTTGCCCTCCTTCGTGGCGTGATGCCAACAGGACCAAATCGGATCCCTAAGATGAGTGATTTGGTTCAAATGTTGGAACAATCTGGTTTAGATAATATTTCAAGTTATATTCAATCAGGCAATGTGATTTGCGAAACAAGCCTACCAGCCGAAGAATTAGCACAACACATGCATCAGGTGATATTGGAAAGCATTGGTGCAAATTTATCCATTATCGTAAAAGAAAAGTCCGATTTAGAAAGGGCTATTTTAGGAAATCCCTTTTCTGAGGAGTTGGATTCATCACGGATTCATCTCGTTTTTACAAACAATCTCATTTCAACGGAGCAATTGGCAGAACTGCAAGTAATGAACTTTATGGACGAAATATTTGCAGTTGGAACTGCTTGCCTTTATATGTATTTACCAAGAGATGCCAGAAAAAAGAAGTTAAATAATAATTTTCTTGAAAAGAAGTTAGGTATTGTCGCTACAACAAGAAAGCTAAGTGTTATCAAAGAATTAAGTAATAGGATGGATGAGTAGGAGATGAATCTACAAGAATTTTTTACAAGTTATAAAACGGAGGCCCCTCAATTAACTCCATTTTGGTATGGAATGATGTTTTTAGGAATCATTTATGTCATGTATAGTGCTGTAAAATATCATAAAAACAGGCGCTATCAGAACTTTTTGAAAGCTGTACAAGGTTTACAAATTTTAGTGCTTTATGGCTGGTATGTTGAGACCTTGTCACCAATTTCTGAATCACTTCCTTTTTATCATTGCAGATTGGCGATGTTTGCCGTTTTGCTACTGCCTGATTCTTCAACCTATAAACAGTATTTTGCGCTTTTAGGAGTATTTGGACCTATTTGTGCATTGGTCTATCCTTTATTTGATCCATTTGCTTTTCCTCACATCACTTTAGTCTCCTATTTGATTGGTCACTATGCTCTTTTGGGAAATTCTCTCACTTATTTGCTGAATCATTATGATAGCGAGTTATTGAATTTACGGCGAATTGTAGAGATTAGCTTTAGTATGAATCTTTTATTGATATTTATAAATCTGGTGAGCGGTGGAAATTATGGTTTTTTGAAAGTACCACCTTTAGTTGGAAGTCATGGAATGATTGCTAACTATATTTTTGTTTCATTGACCTTGATTTTAGCAATTTTCGTGGTCTCTCTGATTTTTAAACAAATCAGACAAGAACAAGAAGAAACAGTAAGACAGGAAAATTAAGCTATGCTGAATGATTTTTTAACGACTCAAAAGACAGCACCACCTCCCATTTCTGCTATGGGCTATGTGACGATGATAGGAACTCTCTTTTTCCTCATTTATATTTCAGTTCGCTATGCGCAACCCCCACTGTATCAGAAAACTTTTAAATATTTACAAGCTTTTCAATTAGTTATACTTTATTCTTGGTATTTTGGTTTCCATATTTCATTTGCAAATAACCTGCCTTTTTATCATTGCCGCTTAGCCATGTTTGCCATGTTGCTGCTGCCAGATAAATGTCGAAGCAAGCAGTATTTTGCTCTTTTAGGTGTCAGCGGGGCGATTTTTGCAATTGGTTACCCAGTTTTTGACCCTTATGATTTTCCGCATCTCACCAGTTTTTCATTTCTTCTGGGGCATTACTGCCTGCTGGTTAATTCGCTGGTTTATCTTATAAACCACTATGACAAGCAGCTGTTGAAGAAGTATGAGATTGTGGGCTACACATTTGCTTTGGATTTGTTTTTAGTTGGTGTCAATGCCGTAACTGGTGGAAATTATGGATTGATGACTCATCCCCCGCTTATAAAAGGAGACCGGATATGGGTGAATTACGTACTTGTCTCACTGGTTCTGGCCACCGCTTTGCTCCTTTTTGATGAATATTTTAAAAGGCGATGGAAAAAGCAATCAAAATTAGTTTAAAGCTTTAAGCATTACATCCTCTGTCAAATTTATTTGGCAGGATTTTTTATTGTTTTTTCTCAATGTAAAAAAATTTTGCTAGATTTTATAAACGAAAATAGTAAAATAAAAGTAGAAAGATAGGAGTGAGGTAATGGAAATTGGAAGAAAATTAAAAGAAGCACGTCAGATGAGGGGCTTGACACAGGAAAATGTCGCAGAAAAATTAAATGTATCTAGACAAACTATTTCAAATTGGGAAACAGAAAAATTTTATCCGGATATGTTATATGTTTTGCAGTTAAGTGATTTATACCAGGTTAGCTTGGATGAATTGCTGAAAGGAGATGAGCGCATGATTCAGCACTTAGAAGATTCGACGAACGTTGTAAAGAGCAACCAAAAGATTTTACTGGCTTTTATATGTAATATTTGTCTTTTATTCCTTTTCTTTATTTTTATCATTCCAATCTCCAAGAGTTATCTGCTGACCTTGTTGGCAGTAGCTCTGGTGGTTGGCACCACAGGTTATATATTAGTACAAATTATTCGTAAAATATAGGAGGTTCTATCATGACTTGGTATCTATTGACCTTGATTGGCTTACTCGTCGTAACAAATGGGCTGTTTGTGTATCAATTGTTTAAACTAGTTGAATTAGATGCTGCGGTTCGCGGGATGAAACATCCTAAGTTCTGGGGAGTTTTGGCAGCTGGCAGTCAACGGGGAGAAGGCTTGATTTTATACTTATTAAACCGAAACAAGGCTGTTTTTTCCATGACGGAAGAAGAAAAAGAAGAACTTCAAATGAGAAAACAACGGATTATTTATTTACTGGTTTTAATCATGATATTGGTAATTTTTCTCTTTGCTAGTGTAATTGTGAGATTATAAAATGTAGTCTCTTGTATCAAGAAACAGAAAATCGCTCGAAAAGAGCGATTTTTATATGTTCTAAGCAATTGAAAAAATCCTTTGAATCCGCTATAATAGGTAGGTTGAAACAAGTTAGGAGCAGTCCAATGTAATAAGAGTTTTCACAGAAATCGAAAGAAAAAGTATAAAAAAGAAAAAGAGGATATAATGACGATTCAAGATGAAATAAAAAAACGCCGTACTTTTGCGATTATCTCTCACCCGGATGCAGGGAAGACCACGATTACAGAGCAGTTGCTCTACTTTGGAGGCGAGATTCGTGAAGCAGGTACGGTCAAGGGTAAGAAGACCGGAAACTTTGCCAAATCTGACTGGATGGATATTGAGAAACAGCGGGGGATTTCAGTGACCTCTTCTGTCATGCAGTTTGACTATGCTGGAAAACGGGTCAATATTCTTGATACACCAGGGCACGAAGATTTTTCAGAAGATACCTACCGTACCCTCATGGCTGTGGATGCAGCAGTCATGGTGGTGGACTCTGCAAAAGGGATTGAAGCCCAGACTAAAAAGCTCTTTGAGGTTGTCAAACACCGCAATATCCCAGTCTTTACGTTTATCAATAAACTGGATCGCGACGGACGTGAACCCCTTGATTTGCTGGAAGAATTAGAAGAAGTACTTGGTATTGCCAGCTATCCGATGAATTGGCCGATTGGGATGGGGAAATCCTTTGAAGGTCTCTATGATTTGCACAATCAGCGGCTGGAGCTCTATAAAGGTGATGAACGCTTTGCCAGCATCGAAGAGGGAGAAAAAATATTTGGCAACAATCCCTTTTATGCTCAGGTTTTGGAGGATATTGAACTCCTACAGGAAGCGGGAAATGAATTTTCACAGGAAGCTATTTTTAATGGGGAATTAACCCCTGTCTTCTTTGGTTCAGCCCTAACTAACTTTGGAGTGCAGACTTTTCTTGACACTTTCTTGGAGTTTGCACCAGAGCCTCATGGACACAAAACCACAGATAATCAGGAAATCAGTCCGCTGGATAAGGATTTTTCAGGATTTGTCTTTAAAATCCAAGCCAATATGGATCCAAGACACCGTGATCGCATTGCTTTTGTCCGCATCGTATCGGGCGAATTTGAGCGCGGTATGAGCGTAAATCTGACCCGTATCAAAAAAACTGTCAAACTCTCAAATGTCACCCAGTTTATGGCAGAATCACGTGAAAATGTAGAAAATGCGGTGGCCGGTGATATCATTGGGGTTTACGATACCGGCACCTACCAAGTCGGCGATACTTTGACAGTTGGTAAAAATAAGTTTGAGTTTGAGCCCCTGCCAACTTTTACCCCAGAAATTTTCATGAAGGTTACAGCTAAAAATGTCATGAAGCAAAAATCCTTCCACAAGGGAATTGAGCAGCTGGTCCAAGAAGGAGCCATCCAGCTCTACACCAACTACCAGACTGGTGAGTACATGTTGGGAGCTGTCGGTCAGCTTCAGTTTGAAGTCTTTAAGCACCGCATGGAAAATGAATACAATGCCGAAGTAATCATGACACCCATGGGCAAAAAGACGGTCCGTTGGATTTCACCAGATGATCTGGACGAGCGTATGTCCTCCAGCCGCAATATTTTAGCCAAGGACCGCTTTGACCAGCCTGTCTTTCTCTTTGAAAATGACTTTGCCTTGCGCTGGTTTACCGATAAATATCCAGATGTCAAGTTGGAAGAGAAGATGTGAGAGCGTTAAAAATCCGACAGAAAATTAGGAAATCTGACGAAGAAGCGATTGCTTCTAGGAGGATTTATCTATTTTCCGAGGATTTAGCTCGAACTCAGTTAGAGAAAATGTAAGACGTTGCCAATGACTAGTAACTGAAGGTTCCTAATTGTTGGATGCTAGCCACTGTAGGGGGACTAGCTAACTGCCTTACTAACTTCGTCAGACGAATAAAATCGATTCGTCTGACTCTGTATCGTAACACTCCAAAGTTACTTGATTGCAAAGCAATCTAAGTAACTAACGCCAAGTTCTATATGGGACTTAGCTAGGTGTCTTACTAACTGCGTCGAACAATTATGATCGAATTGTTCGACTCCGTGTCGTAACGCTAGGAAAAATAGGAAGCTTTATCTATCTTCAGAGGATTTAGTTCAAACTCAATTAAAAAGATGTGAGACTTGCCACGGCATATTAACGAAGTGATTCACATAAAAACTATGCTATTGTTGGAGTTTTATCATAATGATTTTTGAAACAGAACTGGGTTAAGTGAGTTCGTTTGTTAGCATATCAAGCATTAGATAAAGAAGTACAATAACGATTGATGAAGGATTGAGCGTTTTTCTCAATCCTTTAGATTATTTAAAGTCAAGAAAGGGGAAAAGGGTGTTTATTGAAAAAAAGTTGAAAAATGGAATGTCTTGGATAAACTTAGATGCAGATATTTTAAGTCAACATCCAGATTCTTATAAGGAATACAATATTGATGAAGAAACGATTGAGTACGCGCTAGATAAAAATGAACGAGCACACATGGATTACAATCGTGAAACAGGAACAGTCGTTTTTATTTTCAACGTATTAAACTTAAAAAGGGATAAGGACTATTATGAAACTATTCCTATGACCTTTATTGTACAGAAAGACAAACTCTTAACAGTCAGCAATAAAGCAAATACTTATGTCGTAGATATGATGAAAAACTATATTGAACACCATGAGCCTGTAACAGTTTATAAATTTCTATTTGCTAGTTTAGAATTAGTGTGCAATTCTTATTATCCTGTAATTGAAAAAATGGATGAGACAAAGGATCGTATTAATCAGTTATTGCACAAAACGACCACCAAGAAAAATCTCTTTGCTTTAGCAGACTTAGAAACTTCCATAGTCTATTTGGTAGCAGCTGCAAAGCAAAATCGTATGCTGTTAGAGCACATTAAAGGACATGCAATTTATCGCCATTTAGATGAGATTGAAAAAGAGCAGTTTGACGATGTCATGATTGAAGCTCGCCAATTAGTAGCAATGACAGACTTGATTTCTCAAGTTCTCAGTCAATTGTCAGGTTCTTACAACAATATTTTGAACAACAATCTGAATGATAATTTGACTGTTTTAACAATTATTTCAGTCCTCCTAGCAGTCCTAGCAGTTATCACGGGATTCTTTGGTATGAATGTGCCACTTCCGTTGTCTAATGATAAAAATGCTTGGATTTATATAGTTATTATCAGTCTTATTCTTTGGATTGTATTGACCAAAGCTTTGAAATGGTTAGCCAATAAAAAGTAAAATACGCCAAGTGCATGAAGAAATTATCGTTTTCAATTAGCGTGTTTTCACGATAAATATCACTTTTTAAGTATAATTTATGCTATAATTCATTCAAAATGAATGTATTTAGTTTTAATCGGTAAATCTGTTTGAAAAATGTATGTATTCCGAGAAAAAGGGTTACATGCATTTTCTTCATGCGTACGGCGTGGAAGTAAAAAATAAAACCTATCTTTTTATCATTCTTTGTGTTATACTAGATAAGTTGCAAATAACTATGTTTTATAAGGTGGCTTCGCACTGCCTTTTTAGAAAGAAGAAAAAATTGAAATTTAATGAATTACATTTGTCTGCTGAATTACTAGCAGAAATTGACAAAGCAGGCTTTGTGGAAGCCAGCCCAATCCAAGAACAAACAATCCCACTTGCTATGGCAGGAAAAGATGTGATTGGACAAGCTCAGACTGGTACAGGAAAGACAGCCGCTTTTGGTTTTCCGACTCTTGAAAAAATTAACACAGAAAATCCTGTTGTTCAGGCTTTAGTCATTGCACCAACTCGTGAATTGGCTGTCCAAAGTCAAGAGGAACTCTTCCGCTTTGGTCGAAGTAAAGGAGTGAAAGTTCGCTCTGTTTATGGTGGATCTAGCATTGAAAAGCAAATCAAGGCTCTCCGTTCAGGCGCGCACATTGTTGTTGGAACTCCAGGACGTTTATTAGACCTCATTAAGCGCAAAGCACTGAAACTCAATCATGTAGAAACGCTTATTTTAGACGAAGCGGATGAAATGCTCAATATGGGTTTCTTAGAAGACATTGAAGCAATCATCTCACGCGTGCCGGAAGAGCGTCAGACCCTTCTCTTTTCAGCTACTATGCCAGATGCTATCAAGCGGATTGGCGTGAAGTTTATGAAAGAGCCAACACATGTCAAAATTGCAGCAAAAGAATTGACAACAGAACTGGTGGATCAATATTATATCCGTGTAAAAGAAAATGAAAAATTTGATACCATGACACGTCTAATGGATGTGGAACAACCAGAACTTTCTATCGTTTTTGGGCGTACCAAACGCCGAGTTGATGAATTGACTCGTGGGCTTAAAATCCGTGGTTTCCGCGCAGAGGGGATTCATGGTGATTTAGACCAAGGAAAACGTCTCCGTGTTCTTCGCGACTTTAAAAACGGAAATTTAGATGTTCTTGTTGCGACAGACGTTGCTGCGCGTGGTTTGGATATTTCTGGTGTTACACATGTTTACAATTATGACATTCCACAAGACCCAGAAAGTTATGTACACCGTATTGGGCGGACAGGTCGTGCTGGAAAATCTGGTCAGTCCATTACATTTGTTGCACCAAATGAAATGGGTTATCTTCAAATCATTGAAAGTTTGACCAAAAAACGTATGAAAGGCATGAAACCAGCCACTGCAGAAGAAGCCTTTCAAGCTAAGAAAAAAGTTGCACTTAAAAAGATTGAGCGAGATTTTGCGGATGAAAACATTCGCAACCAATTTGAAAAGTTTAGCAAAGACGCTCGCAAGTTGGCAACTGAATTTACACCGGAAGAATTGGCTTTATACATATTGACCTTAACCGTACAAGATCCAGACACTCTACCAGAAGTAGAAATCGTGCGTGAAAAGCCATTACCATTTAAGTATGTTCCGGGAGCTAATAAAGGCAATCGTAACAGCAAAAATAGACGTCGTAGTAATGATCGGTGTGACCGTACTAATGGGCGTGACAATTACAAAAAGAGTGGTCGCCACGATCGCTTTGACAAAGAAAAGCGTTACCGCAAAGACCACAAAAAACCTCGCAATACTTCAAGTGAGAAGAAAACAGGATTTGTCATCCGTAATAAAGGTGATAAGTAATTATACAATAATAAAAAGGCGAATAACGATTCGTCTTTTTATGTTTTTATAAGGAGATACAAAGTTATTTAAATACCATAGGCGTAGCAGTCTCTTGGAGAACGGCATCTAATTCAACAATATTTTGTTTACCTATTGTTTCAAGCCATTTAATTGTAGCAGCTTCGCCACCTTCTTGGTATGCTTTGGTAGCACCAGCCCAAGTTGCACGACCGCAAAGGACACCGTTGAAAGTTGATCCGGATTCCTTAGCAAAGCGAAGTGTATCTTGGAAAAGCTGTGCGGATACTCCAGCAGATAAGAAAATAAATGGAAGAGAAGTTGCATCACTTTGTTCTTTGTAGAAGGCAGCAGCTTCTTCTTTGGTGTAAAGAACTTCATTTTCTGCGAATCCTTCAACATATTTCATATTGACTGGAACTTCAACTTTGAGAACATCTACGCCAAATCGTTCTTGTGAGTAAAGCTTCATTGCTTCAATGACTTTGCGAGGTTTGAGTTTGGCATATTCCTTTTCATCTGTCACCTTGGCATCATAAGAAACCAACTCAAGGAAAAATGGCATGTCTTCTGCTTTACATTCAGAAGCAATCCGTTCGATAAAGGCTTCTTTGATGTCATTGACTGCTCTAGCTTCGTCAATATCTATATAGAGTAAGACTTTCACAGCATCAGCACCGTTTGCTTTGAGGCGTTGGACGGAGACATTTTCGACGAGGTCAGGATAGCGACCGGGAACAGTTTTGTCATAACCTGTTTTTTCATAGGCAACTAATAATCCAGCGTTTTTATCACGAGCTTCCGCCGCTTTCCAACCTAACTCTGGATCAAGAAGAATAGAAGAAGCGTATTTTGTTAAGTATTTCGAAACTAGCACTTTAAAGGTTTCCAATTGTTCAACTGGAGTATCTTCACCAAGCATACGACGCAAAGCCCCTCGTTGGTCAATAGCCAAAGCGCCGATAATTCCGTTTTTATCACATAAACGTTTTAATTTTTTTTGTTTTGTTGTCATCTTCAGACTCCTTTTGTTTTGTATAGTTCAATTATAGAACACAAATAAAACAAAGTCAAACAATATTTTACAAAAATCAAAAAAAATATTGTTTTTAATTTTTCAAAATGAATAAATTGTTGTATAATATATTTGAGGAATAAAATTATATAAAACTAGAAAGGAGACAAAATGAAAGAAGGACGGCATAGAGTGATTCTCCAAGAATTGGATCAGCAAGGAGTGGTTTCTGTTAAGAACTTAAAAGAGTTACTAGATGTAACAGATATGACGATACGTCGTGATTTGATTGACTTGGAAAAGCAAGGTTTGTTGACTCGTGTTCATGGAGGAGCTCACAAAAAAGTAAAAAATGGCTTGAATGAAGCCTCCCATACTGAAAAAACGATGTTAAATATTGAAGAAAAACGAACAATTGCTCAAAAATGTGCCAATTTGATTTTTTCTGGTGATACAGTTTTTATCGGTTCGGGAACAACGACGGATTTTATCGGAGATTATTTGGCTGATAAAAGTGTGAGTATTGTGACAAATTCGCTTCCTATTTTTGAAAAATTAAAAGATAATCCCAATTGTGATATTATCCTGATTGGCGGTCGTTATCGGGTGAAGACACAAACGTTTGTCGGACAATTTGCTAATAAATTATTGAAAGAAATCAAAGTTTCTAAAGCATTTATTGGTGTCAATGGAATTGACGGTCATAATGTCACGACTGCCAATGAAGAAGAAGGAAATGGCAATGCTATTATCTTGAACAATGCGATTGAAAAGTACATTGTGGCAGATAATAGCAAATTTGACAGCTATTCCTTCTATTGTTTCTATCAGTTGGATGATTTGGATGCAGTAATCACAGATGATCATATCTCACCAAAGGTCAAAGAAAAGTATAAATCATATACAAATGTTTTATAGTTAATATTTTAATCACCTGTTCATAGAGGAACAGGTGATTTTTGTTTTGTATCTTTCGTGCGGTATTGACACATCCTATTTAAAAACAGGCCATGTCCATATTAGACTGAGCCTGTTTTTCTGAGTATTGAGTTTTTAGTCGTGGTATTCACCGCGAGCCCATTTAGCATTTTCTTCATCGAAAATATGGTCATTTTTAGCGATTTCAGGATTAACTTCAATGCTATTATCGATTTTTTCAATCAATTGTTTGTTGGCTTCTGTTGGTTCGTACTCTGTTTCAAGAAAGACATCAACGATATTATGAATCAGATTTTGACCAAGAATACGTCCACCAAAAGCGATGATATTTGCATTGAGTTCTTTCTTTGCATAGCGTGCGGTTAGAACGTCACCAACAAGAGCTACACGAGTACCGGGAACTTTGTCAGCAGAAGCAGAGATACCGACTCCTGTACCACAAAGGGCAATTCCAAGATCAGCTTTTCCTGAAACAACATCTTCTGCAATCAGACGACCAAAGATTGGGTAATGAGTCCGGTGAAAGTCATAGGTTCCGACATCAATGACTTCATGACCGAGGTCTTTTAAATGTTCAGAAATTTTCATTTTTGTATCTGTTACGATATGGTCACAGCCGAGAGCGATTTTCATAATTTTTCCTCCTACCCTTTAACATAATTTATTAAGCATATCAATGCGAACTTGGTGGCGTCCAGCATCATAGTCAGCTTTTAAATAAGCTTCTGCACAGGCATTTGCCAATTCTTCACCGAGAATAGCTGCACCGAGAGTGATAATGCGTGTAGAATTGTGACGAATGGTCATCATGGCAGAATGCTCATCTGAAACAGCAGCACAAATGATGCCACGGTGTTTATTCGCAACCATATAAGAACCAATTGCAAAGCGATCAAACAAAATACCACGGGCAGTATCATCTTTTCGCAATTCTTCAACAAGAGCATCTGTAGAGTCGACAAAATCAGCAGCACCTTCTTGTTCGTTGAGATCTTTAATGTCATAACCAAGTTGGAGTAAATGAGTTTTTACTTTATTTTTTAACTCAAAACCATCACGGTCTGTACCTAGTATAACTTTCATTGTTATACCTCCTTTTTTTATTTCACAACAACATCATAACATCTCACGCAAATATTGTCAAACAAAAAATAACATAAAAAAACAAAACAAACTATTGACACCGTTTACACATAATGATATAATTTGATTATAAACAAAATAGAACAAAATAGAAGGAGGCTATGATGGAACTTTATCAGTTGTTCGATAAAGATTTAGTCTTTTGTCTGCATGCTGACAGTCAAGAAGAGCTTTTCAATCAGGTTGCAAATCTCCTTGAGGAGAGGCACATTGTAACGTCTTCTTATAAAGACGCCTTGATTGAGCGAGAGAAGTCCTTTCCTACGGGGCTGGACATGGAATTTTTAGGGAAAGATTTGCCGAATGTAGCAATTCCGCATACGGATATTGTCCATAATTTAGCAGAAAAGGTGGTTGTAGTCCGCTTAGATCAGCCGGTGACTTTTCATAATATGATTGTTCCGTCAAATGAAGTACAAGTATCGCTTTTGTTCTTCATTATCAATAATTCTAATGCCAGTCAAACGAATATATTGGCTCAATTGATGGATTTCTTTACTGCTGACGGCAACCTAGAGTCCTTATCCGAGCTGGATGAGGCAGATAAACTATTTCATTATATATCGGAAACAATAAATCATTAAAAATAAAAATGGAGGATGTTACAATGATTAAAATTTTAGCAGCTTGCGGAGCAGGAGTAAACTCAAGCCACCAAATCAAAAATGCTCTTGAAGAAGAACTTTCAAATCGCGGCTATGATGTCCAATGCGATGCGGTAATGGTCAAAGATGTGAATGAAGACTTGATAAAAGGTTATGATATTTTCACACCAATAGCAGCCACGGATTTGGGATTTGAACCGGGGATTCCTGTTATTGAAGCAGGACCAATTTTATTCCGTATTCCAGCCATGAGTGCACCAGTATATGACAATATTGAAGCAGCTATTAAGGAACATGGACTTAGTTAAAGTAATTCATTAGAAAAAAACAAAAAAATGAAAAATTGAAACGCTAGATAAAAACAATTTTTATCTACTGAAATAGTTATTTCACTTTTCATTCACTATCATTCAAAAAATAAAATCGGGAGGATTTTTTATGAATGTCATTATTGACTTAGCGAATCGCTTCTTTAAACCCATTTTGGATATGGGTGCACCAATTATCATGTTGATAGTCTTGACGGTGCTTGCTTTATGCTTTGGAGTGAAGTTTTCCAAAGCTTTGGAAGGTGGTATTAAACTTGCCATAGCTCTTACGGGTATTGGTGCCATTATCGGTATGTTAAATGGTGCTTTCTCGGCTTCACTTGCGAAATTCGTTGAAAATACAGGAATTCAACTTAATATTACAGACGTTGGTTGGGCACCATTGGCGACGATTACATGGGGTTCTGCTTGGACGCTTTACTTCTTACTCATTATGCTCATCGTCAATGTTGTGATGTTGATTACAAAAAAGACAGATACCTTAGATGTTGATATTTTTGATATTTGGCATCTATCAATCACAGGTCTATTGATCAAATGGTATGCGGACAATAATGGTGTTAGCCAAGGTGTTTCTCTCTTTGTCGCAACGCTTGCTGTTGTACTCGTTGGAGTAATGAAAATTATTAACTCGGATTTAATGAAGCCAACATTTGATGACTTGCTCAATGCACCAAGTTCGTCTCCAATGACATCTACTCACATGAACTACATGATGAATCCAGTCATTATGGTTTTGGATAAGATTTTTGATAAATTTTTCCCTTGGCTGGATAAGTATGATTTTGACGCTGCCAAGCTGAATAAGAAAATTGGTTTCTGGGGCTCTAAATTCTTCATTGGATTTATCCTTGGGATTGTAATTGGAATTATGGGAACGCCGCATCCAGTATCTGGCGTTGCCGAAGCAGCAAAATGGTCACTTGTTATCAAAGGTTGGTTGTCTCTTGGTTTGACAGCTGGTGTCTGCTTGGAATTGTTCTCACTTATTGGTTCTTGGTTCATCGCGGCAGTAGAACCTCTTTCACAAGGAATTACAAATGTTGCAACAAAACGTCTTCAAGGACGTAAATTCAATATTGGACTTGACTGGCCATTTATCGCAGGTCGTGCAGAAATCTGGGCATGTGCCAATGTTTTAGCACCAATTATGCTAGTAGAAGCAGTCCTTCTTTCTAAAGTCGGAAATGGTATTTTGCCACTTGCTGGGATTATTGCAATGGGTGTTACTCCAGCACTTCTGGTTGTTACACGTGGTAAGCTTATCCGAATGATTGCATTTGGAACTTTGTTGCTTCCGCTCTTCCTTCTATCTGGAACACTTATTGCGCCATTTGTTACGGACTTAGCGAAAGGCGTAGATGCATTTCCTAAAGGGGTAGCTAGCACACAATTGATTACCCACTCTACTCTTGAAGGTCCAATTGAAAAATTACTTGGTTGGACAATCGGAAATGCTACAACAGGCGATATCAAAGCTATCTTTGGTGTTATTGTCTTTCTAGTGTTCTATATTGGTATCTTTGCTTGGTATAGAAAACAAATGATTAAGCGAAATGAAGAATACGCTACAAATGCAAAATAGAATAATAAGATAACAATAAGCTGGACTATTCCTTTTGAAATAGTCTGGCTTTTGATTGAAAAAAAGAAAGGAAGAAACATGATCCATTTAGTTTGTCCAAATCCAGCTTTGGATCGGACAGTTTTACTTAGTCAGTTTAAAGAAGATGTGGTCAACCGACCAAGTCAAGTGCATGAAAATGCTGGCGGAAAGAGTTTTAATGTGGCTTATGTCCTGAATTGCGAAAAAGGCGAAGAACAAGGAAATTTTTGCATTCATACAATGTTAGGTGGCAAAATGGGCGAATATATTCAACGATTAAATGAAGAAGACGGTATTCCGCTCGTTGTGACAGAAGTTGATAAAAATACGCGTACTTGTACAATTATGATTGATACAGAATTAGGAAAAACCTATCTTGTGTATGAAGCGGGATTTGAGCTGAATAAGGATTTATTAGAACAATTCACTGCAAATCTTATAAAGCGCATTCAATCTGGCGATAGCGTTGTGTTTTCTGGCTCTTTGATGAAAGGGATGCCAGATGATTATATTGCACAAATTGGTCGTCTTTTGCCAGAGAATGTGAATTTAGTAGTAGACACAAGCGGTGTCGCACTAAAAGCAGCTTTTTCAGCACAACCTGACATTGTAAAAATTAACGATGAAGAATTGGCAGAATTAACAGGATGTCCAGTTGAAACTGCAGAAGAAGCAGCAAAACTTCTCAAAGAATATGATGAAATTCCCTATTTCATTGTGACAATGGGAGGAAAAGGAGTCGTAGCACGCCTGCAGGATGATGTTTTCCAACTGACGTTTCCAACAATTCATGTTAAAAATCCTATTGCGTCAGGCGACTTTTTCCTTGGAAGTCTCTGCCATGCTTTAGAAAGTAAGGAGAGAGTTGATAGAGAGGCTGTCATTCGTGCCTGTGCTTATGCAACAGCTAACTGCCTGCAATGGACTCCAAAAGTAGACCCAGCCGATGTAAAACGAATTGTAGACGAAATCGAACTAACAACATTGTAAATTCTTTCTACAGTTTATATGATATTTTTTGAATGTATTGACTTAGGAAATCCCCACTTTATATAATAAAATAGATTATTTTATTATAAGGAGGTCGTATGACTTTATCAGGACTTATTGTTTTAGCGGTATTTGTATTTCGGTTGGTATTTCTAAAAATATCGATGAAGAATGAGAAAGCGATATTGGCAAATGGTGGGCGCGAATATGGCGTGCAAAATACCAAGTATATCACTATTCTTCACATTTTATTTTACCTTTCTTGCTTTGCTGAAGCTACGATACGTCAGGTTTGGTTTGACGCACTTAGTGCTATAGGTTTGGGGCTATTGCTATTTTCAATGTTTATGCTCTATGTTGTGACGCAATTATTAGGGGACATTTGGACAGTGAAATTGATGCTTGTAAACGATCATAAGTTTGTCGATCATTGGCTTTTCCGCTATGTGAAACACCCAAATTATTTCTTGAATATCGTTCCAGAGTTGATTGGTTTAGCATTACTTTGTCATTCACTAATTTCATTTTGTATTCTATTTCCTCTGTATGTGGTAGTTTTGTATAATCGCATCAAGGAAGAAGAGAAACTGCTCAAAGAAGTCATTATCCCAAATGGTATTGCGCAGAAGTAAGTTATTTTTTTAAGTGTAGAATGAAAGATTTTAAATTTATACAAATTATCCATTTTGTATAAATTTTTAAAAAATAAAGTAAGAAAGGGCTTACAAAAGTTTGAAAATGTGTTAAACTCTATTCATAAAGTTAAATAAAACATGGATTGTAACTAAGAAATTAGGCGAGACCATAAATGACCCAAGTAAAAAGTCTTGGTTTGTTTATGGCTTTTTTTATGTTTTACAGAAAGATTGTTAGGAAGGAGGACACGAATGTTTCGAATTGTCCAGCCACTAAATAATAATGTTGCGGTGGTCAAAAATAAAAGTGGTGAACAGGCTGTTGTCATGGGGCTCGGTATCATTTTTAAAAAGAAAAAAGGGGATTTGCTGGCAGAAGAACGAGTAGAAAAAGTCTTTCAACTAAAAAGTGAAGAATCGCGCGAAAACTTTTCTGCTTTGTTAAAAGATGTTCCCTTGGACTTTATCACGACTAGTTATGAAATTATTGATTATGGTATTCAACAGTTCCAATTTCCAGTTCAAGAGTACATCTATGTAACTTTGACAGATCATATTTATTGTAGTTATCAAGCGCTGCAAAGAAATACTTATAAAAGTAATCACTTGCCGGATATGTCGGAGCAATATCCGACGGAGTACAAAATTGCTGAGCATGCTTTGGTGATTTTAAAAGAAAAATTGGATGTGGATTTTCCAAAAGATGAGATTGGGCGGTTAGCCTTACAGTTTATCAATGCGAAAGGCGAAGATGTCGTGATTAGTAAAGATGAACAAACACTGACCCGACAAATGATTGCTTTGGTGCAAGAGGAACTTTTAAAACATGGTATTAAGCGGACAAAAAAGAATAGTAATTTTTATGATCGTTTAATGATTCATTTGACGTACTTTATTGAGCGTTTGGATCAAGATGACAGTGATTCAAAAGTCTCAATGAAGAGTTTGGAAGAACATATCAAAAAGGATTATCCAGAAGCCTATCAGATTGGTGAAGATATTTATGAAGTCATTCATCAGCATTTGGGTGGGGGACTTCATCCAAATGAGAAAGTGTATTTGGTGATTCATATTCAAAGATTATTGTAAAGGAGAAGACATGTTTCAATTACCAGAAGATTTTATTTTTGGCGGTGCAACAGCTGCTTATCAAGTAGAAGGAGCTACAAAAGAAGGTGGAAAAGGTCCGGTCGCTTGGGATGAATTTTTAGAAAAACAAGGACGATTTTTGGCAGATCCAGCCAGCGATTTTTATCATCAATATTCAAAAGATATTGAGTTGTGTGAGGAGTTTGGCGTCAATGGTTTGCGCTTGTCTATTGCTTGGAGTCGGATTTTTCCGAATGGACGTGGTGAAGTGAATCAAGAAGGAGTAGATTTTTATCACCGTGTTTTTGCTGAATGTGCGAAACACCACGTCCTGCCGTTTGTTACATTGCATCACTTTGATACTCCGAAAATTTTGTTTGATCAAGGTGATTTTCTCAATCGTGATACGATTGAAGCGTTTGTGGAATATGCTGAATTTTGTTTTCAAGAATTTCCAGAGGTTCATCATTGGAGCACTTTTAACGAAATTTATCCTGTGGCGACCAATCAATACTTGCTCGGTGTCTTTCCTCCGGGGATTCAGTACGATTTGAGTAAGGTGATTCAATGCCTGCACAATATGATGTACGCGCATGCGCGTGTAGTAAATCTTTTTAAGGAAAAGGGTTACCTCGGTGAAATTGGAGTGGTGCATTCTTTGGAAACAAAATATCCAGCAACAGACAGCGAAGAAGATAAGTATGCAGCTTTTCTGGATGATGCGCTTTCTATTCGTTTCTTGCTAGATGCTACTTATCTAGGTTATTATTCAAACGAAACAATGGAAGCTCTTAATAAAATTTGCGCTGCTAACAATGCTAGTTATGAATTCCTTGAAAGCGACTTTGAAGAAATGAAAAAAGCTAGTCACCGAAATGATTATCTTGGAATCAATCATTATCAATGTCATTTTGTTAAGGCTTATCAGGGCGAATCAACTATTCATCATAATGGAACGGGTGATAAAGGCACTAATTCCATGAACGGAATTATCAAACAAATCGAGAAAGGAAAACCTTTCTTTGAAAAAATATCACGCAATATTTATCTTGGCGCTATTCGTGACGGATTTTTAGCCGCCATGCCTGCAATTTTATTTTCAAGTATTTTTATCTTGCTAGCAGCAATTCCAGAAATTTTTGGATTTAAGTTGCCAAATGACGTTTCCACCTGGCTTTGGAAAGTATATGGCTATTCTATGGGTGTAGTAGCTATTCTCGTGTCCGCAACGACCGCTCGTTGTTTGTCAGAATCAATGAACCGCAATATGCCGACCAACAAGACTATCAATTCGGTTTCTGTTATGTTGGCTTCCATTGTGAGCTTCCTCCTTTTAAGTGTGGATCAAATTGAAAACGGTTTAGCGAATGGCTACATGGGAACAAAAGGGATTTTAGCGGCTTTTGTAGCAGCTTTTATCACGGTAAATGTTTATAAATTCTGTGTATTGAAAGACATTACTATTAAGATGCCAAAAGAAGTTCCTGGAACAATTTCTCAAACTTTCCGTGATGTCTTTCCATTTTCATTTGCAGTATTTGCTGCTGTTCTGATTGATACAATCGTACGTTATTTCTTTGGGCATTCGTTTGCAGAAGCTGTTATCACACTTCTCCAACCTTTGTTTACCGCAGCTGATGGCTATTTAGGAATTTCAATTATTTGGGGAGCAATGGCGCTCTTCTGGTTTGTTGGTGTGCATGGTCCTTCAATTGTAGAACCAGCTATTGTCGCGATTATTTATGCAAATGTGGAAACAAATTTACAGTTGGTAAAAGCAGGTCATCATGCTTCAAACGTGTTGACAGTTGGACTTGGAAACTTCGTTGGCACAATGGGGGGTACAGGTGCAACATTGGTTGTTCCATTCCTCTTCATGCTCTTTGCAAAATCTAAGCAATTAAAAGCTGTCGGGAAAGCTTCCTTTGTTCCGGTTTGCTTTGCAGTCAATGAACCATTGTTGTTTGCAACACCGATTATTTTAAATCCTTGTACCACTAGAAAATCAATCTTTATCTAATGTTCAGCATGAAGATGGTAAAAAAACAAAGGAAAATTCTAATAATAAAGAACAAAAAGGAGAAAACTCCCATGCTGGGTTGACAGATTCTGATTCGTCTAATAAAAATGGGAAGTCTTCTCAAACGAATAGGAACAAGGAAACTTTGCCTACTACAAGTGACAAAAAATTAGCTAAAACCAAAGAATTATTACCAAGTACAGGAACTAGCATGTCATATTTAGCTGGTATCGGTGTTGTTTTTCTGAGTGTATTTGTTGCTGTCATTTCTAAGAAAAATAACCAATAAATCATTGCAAAAAAGTAGAAAGACCTCCCGCTTTCTACTTTTTCTTATCTGCAATATATTCTAATTTTTGTTGTCGTGTTTTTCTTTTAAAGAGGGCCTCGGCTGACATGGCAGAAGGTTTGTCGGGAAATTCTTCTTGATACAAAAGAGTAACAGGTAATCGTGCACGGGTATATTTGGCGCCTTTTCCAGCATTATGTGTGTCTACTCGTCTTTTGACATCGGTCGTATACCCTGTGTAAAGAGAGCCATCGGAACATTCCAGAACGTACATATAGGCTTTAATTTCCATAGTAAATCTCATGAATTTCTGGAGTGTAGCTGCCATCTTCATTATGAATGAAAAGCGGTGGCAGGATTTTTAGACCATCACGAGAACCATCTTTAATAGCTTCAATGAGGAGCATATTGGCTTCGCGATTTGCTTTTGGGTAAACAAACTGAATGCGTTTCGGAGCTAAATTGTGAGCTGTCATGGTCTCAATAATATCAAGGAAGCGTTCAGGACGATGGACCATTGTTAAACGTCCGTTTGATTTTAAAACCCGTTGAGAAATTTGACAGATTTCTTCCAAATTTGTCGCAATTTCATGACGTGCAAGCAAATAATGTCGGCTTGCATTAAGATTAGAATGTTCATCTACTTTAAAATAAGGCGGATTGCAGAGGATCATGTCTACTTTGCTACCACTGATATATCTGGTGAGATATTTCAAATCATCTTGAATGACCTGCATTTGGCTGGTTAGATTATTTAGCTCAATAGAGCGCTGGGCCATATCTGCGAGACGTTCTTGAATCTCAACAGCAATGATTTGGGCTTGTGTGCGCGTGCTTGCAAAAAGTCCAACAGCACCATTTCCGGCACAGAGATCCACGATAAGACCACGCTTAGGTAAGTTTGGAAAGCGGGAGAGGAGCACGCTATCTACTGAATAGCTAAAGACCTCTCGATTTTGGATAATTTTGACGTCAGTAGAAAAGAGCTGATTGATTCGCTCACCGTCTTTTAAAAGAATTTCTGCCATATACCCTTATTATATCATGATGTAGAGGAAAAGAAGTAATAAAAATAAGCAGTAAGACAAAAATGTACGGCTTTTCTTACTGCTATAGGTTAAATTTTACAAATTCTGTTCCCGTTCATTCTGTCTGTGTGTCACAACAATAAAAATAATTGTAAAGAGGAGCATCAGAATGAAATAGATTGGCAAACTGTTGCTGGTTAGAGTAGCGATTTCGATGTACTTTTGCAGGAGAACGGCTGTTCCAAAGAAGCCAATGAGTGACCAGAGGATCAGCAGAATCCGCCAGAGATTGAGTGGCAGGCAGGCACGGATAACAGATAGAAAGCCGATAGAGCCTAATAAATAATAAAGCAGAGTTGAGATTTCTATTTGTGACCAGCCATGTAGTCCACCGAAAATATTGACAAATAAAACGCTAAAGACGACCATTAAACCGCTCGGTAGAGCCTTAAAAATAGCTTTTTTAAGAAAGTCGGGTTCGACTGGTTTGATATTGCGCTCAAAGGTGAGGACAAAAGGTGGTAAACCTTCAACAAATTGGTCAATTAAGGTGATTTGAATGGGGATAAATGGAAAGACCAAGAGCCATTCTGCTCGTCCCAGTAAGATACTAGAAATACAAATGATTGTCAAAATGAACGAATAGGTTGTTTTAATGAGGAAAATTGGTGCAATGCGGGCGATGTTATTAACAACACGGCGTCCTTCAAAGAGAATTTCAGGGACATCGTTAAAGTCAGAATTGAGCAAAACGAGATTGGCAACCTGTCGTGTTGCGGGATCTCCTTCAGCCATGGCAATGGAGCAGTCTGCTTCCCGTAATGCCAGAATATCATTGACTCCGTCACCAGTCATAGCTGTGGTGTGTCCTGCTTTTTTCAGGGTTTGAATGATAAGTTTCTTTTGATGAGGAGAAACACGACCAAAGATAGCAGTCGTTTCTGCCAGCTCAATCAACTCTTGATTCGTTACTTTTGAGCAATCAACATAACTTTGGTAGTTTGCAAATCCTGCCTTTGCAGCAATGTTTGATACAGTAATTGGATTGTCGCCTGAGATGATTTTTAATCCCACTTCTTGTGAGCGTAAGTATTCCAAAGTATCAGCTGCTCCGTCACGAATCGGATCTGTGATTTCTAAAATGGCAATGGGTTGAATGCTACTTGGTAAGTGAATGTGTTTATGGTCAATGCGTTCAGGACTAATAGCTAAAGCAAGCACACGCGAACCACGCTTTTGAGCTTCCTGTGCTAGCTCAATTTCTTCATGAAAGAGCATTTCAGGCGCACCGAGAAAGACAGTACCTAAGTCCGACATTTCCATAGCTCCCCATTTACGGTCACTCGAAAATGGAATCATATTACTTGTTTGATAGTCAGTCGGAGTAGTAAATTGCTTGCGAATGGCTTGGGCAGTTGGATTATTGTCATCGCTTGCAGTGATATAAGCACTAAGAATGTCAGAGATTGCTTGTTCTGAAAAATCTTCTGTGAGTGGGCTGAAGGTTTCAACGTGCATTTTCCCTTGTGTAATGGTGCCTGTCTTATCAAGACAGAGCATATCAACACGGGCCAATGTTTCAACGGAGTACATTTCCTGTACGAGGACTTTTCGTAAGCCCAGCTTGATGACAGCTGTTAAAAGAGAAGTAATCGTTAAAAGAGCAATTCCTTTTGGCAGCATTCCCAGAAGAGCCGTTGAGGTATTGACAACTGAGTCTTTGACAGGTAAATGTTTTACAAAGAGAGCTTCTAGAAAGAGCGCAATTCCGAAAGGGATAATGATTTTTCCTGTAAAACCTGCAATCTTGTCCATGGATTTCATGATACGAGAATTGATTGGTTTGACAGTCTTAGCCTCTAGCATCAGTTTAGAAGCATAATTATCAGAGCCTACATGAGTGATTTTAGCAATAACACGCCCGCTGGCAAGAAAACTTCCTGAGAGCAATTGCTCCCCAATCTCCTTTTGAACAAGGTCACTTTCACCTGTCAACATGGCTTCGTTCACTTCTGCAAAACCGTCTAAAACAGTTGCGTCACTTGGAATCTGCTCCCCCGTAGCCAATTGAATACAGTCATCCAAGACTAAGTCTTCTGGATTGATTTGACTAGATTTGCCATCGCGAATGACCGTTATCTTTTCTTTGTTTAAAAGATTCAGTTTGTCGACCATGTGTTTAGCTCGCAATTCTGTCACGATACCAGAGAGGGCATTAAAACAGATAACAGCAAAGAAAACCAAGTTGCTCCATGCTTGTACAGTAACGAGTGCCAGGGCAATGGTAAAATTTAACGCATTAAATAGCGTAAAAACATTGCGCTTGATGATTTGCCAGGTGCTGGTACTCGTATTGGCTGTAAAATTATTGGTAAGTCCTTGTGCAATTTTTTCTTGGACTTGCTGGTGGGTTAATCCTGTAAATTCTTTCATGTTCATGAGGATAATCATACCATTTTTTTAATAAAATTTCTAATAGAATCCATTCAGCTGTAACAGTTTTAAAGCAAAAAAAGTTTGCGAGTGGTCATTGGATAAGGTATAATAAAAAGGATAAGAAGGGAGAGCCTATGTTTTATAGATATTTAAGAAGATTGGTGATGTTGATTTTATGGGCTTTAAATGGTAATGCTCAATACCATCATTTGGAGAACATTCCAGACCAAGAGGAAAATTATATTTTAGTGGCTCCACACCGTACTTGGTGGGATCCTGTTTACATGGCTTTTGCAACAAGACCCAAGCAATTTATCTTTATGGCAAAAAAAGAATTGTTTACAAATCGCATCTTCGGTTGGTGGATTCGCATGTGTGGTGCATTTCCGATTGACCGTGAGAATCCAGGAGCATCTGCTATTAAATACCCCGTCAAGATGTTGAAATCAAGCAATCGGTCTTTGATTATGTTTCCAAGTGGAAGTCGGCATTCGACAGATGTAAAAGGGGGCGTTGCACTGATTGCTAAAATGGCAAAGGTACGCATTCTTCCAGTTGTTTATGTAGGACCGATGAGTTTGAAAGGTTTGGCAAAAGGCGAACGTGTAGACATGGATTTTGGACAACCCATTGATATTTCAGACATCAAAAAGATGAATGATGAGGGTGTGGAAGAAGTTGCCTGTCGTATTCAGACAGAATTTGATCGTTTAGATGCAGAAGTAGCAGCTCTTGAAGTGAAAAAAAATCCAAATATATTATTGCTAATCCCCCGTTTGATCGCTCTGTTACTGTCAATTGTTGTTGGCTTGCTGACATTTGCTTTCAGTTTCATCGCAAGTTTCGTTTGGGATCCTGATAAACATAGGAAATAAAAATCTTGTAGAAGAGGTATGCCTCACCTTTCGAGAAGGAGCATCTATGAAAATAGCAGTTTTGCTGTATCCAGCATGTTCATTGCAGGAAATCACAACTTTGACATCAACACTTTGTCTTTCTTTTGGACAATCTTTGGATTATCTTGCTTCAGAAAAGAAAGTCTATACGAGTGAAGAAGGATTGCAAGTTATTCCAGATTTTACTTTTAAAGAAGTGCAAAATGAAAAGTATGATTGCATCATATTGCCAGGCACGCTAGAGCCATTTGTTAGCCTTTATGATTCCAGACTAATTTCTTTTTTGGAAAGGGTAGACACAAAGCGGACGATAGTAGCGGCTATTTCCTCATCTCCTATGTTTTTAGGGAAAGCAGATTTGTTGAGAAACCGGTATTACACAGGTGGTCTGTATATGGAATTAGTAGAGTATTTTTCTTTTTTGGAAAAAGGAACTTTCCTCCATCAGCCTGTTGTAAAAGACAAGAATGTTATTACAGCCATTGGATTTGCTTATGTAGAATTTTCTCAAACCGTTTTGAATGCTTTAGGATTAGAAGTGCCGAGCGATTTCTTTTTGAGAAAAAATTCCTACACTCCAGAAGAGTTAACGTATCATTTAGAGACTGCTGATTATCAAGAAATACTGCAAGAAATTTTACGATATGAACAAAAATTCCAGGAATGATTTTCTGGTTTTTTACTATGAATTTTAAGATATAAGGAACCAAAACACACGAAACTTATATGAAACCGCTTGCTAAAATAGATTTAAAATAGTATACTAAATTTAAGGTATACGGTTTTAAAAAGGTGATAAGAGTGATGCTCACTCTTAAAAGTTGATGTATTCAACATGCAATCATAAAAGGAGAAATATATGAAAAAATTGATTTTTCGCTTAACAATTCTGCTATCTACTCTCATTCTCTTTCCTTTTCAAGCAGTAGAAGCCTGTACAGGTTTTATTGTTGGGAAGAACTTGACAGCAGATGGTTCGACTTTGTATGGTCGTACAGAGGATTTGGAGCCTAATCATAACAAAGTCTTTAAAGTTCATCCAGCCAAGAACAATCAAGCGGGAGAAAAGCTGATTGATGAAGCCAATGGCTTTGAATGGCAATTACCCGCACATAGCTATAAATATACTTCTGTTTCGGACGTTACACCAAAAGACGGTATTTTTGATGAAGTAGGCTTCAATGAGCATGGAGTTTCCATTTCTGCTACAGTATCAGCTAAGGCGAATAAAGATATCCAGAAAGTTGATCCTTATGTGGAAAAAGGTTTAGCAGAATCCATTATGACAACGGTTGTCTTGCCACATGTCAAAACGGCTCGTGAAGGTGTGGAGCTCATTGCAGAGATTGTCAAAAAACAAGGCGCTGCTGAAGGAAACATTGTGACAATTGCAGATAAGACAGGTGTCTGGTACATGGAAATCTTATCTGGTCATCAATATGTTGCCATTAAATATCCAGACGACAAATATAGTATTTTCCCTAACACCTTTTTCTTAGGAAGTGTTGATTTTAATGATAAGGAAAATGTCATTGCTTCAGAAAATGTAGAAAAAGTAGCACGAGATGCAAATTCCTACAAGGAAATCAATGGCATGTTCCATATTTCCCAATCTTACAATCCGCCAATGGCAGAAGCTGATCGTTCGCGTGCTTGGGCAGGTATTAAGGCTTTGAATCCAGACGCACCAGTCAATTATGATGATAAATATTTTGATTTGTTGCAATCTAGCAATAAGAAAATCAGTGTTGCAGATGTGATGCGGATGCAGCGGAACCGTTTTGAAGGAACGCAATTTAAACCCCTTGACCAAATGGAATTGGACGGGAAAGGCATTCCTCAACGTGGAAAAGTAGATCCAGTCTATAAATATCCTCTTGGCAATCCAAACGTAATGGAAGCGCACATTTTCCAATTGAAAGATAATATCCCTGCTAGCATGGGTGGTGGCACAATGTGGCTTTCTGTTGGTAGTCCTCGCTTTGCACCATACTTGCCATACTATGGAAATATCAACAATACTTATGCTGCTTATCAAGTTGATACAACGAAATATGACAAAGATTCTTGGTATTGGGTTGCGTCACACATTTACGATATGGCAGCCAAACATCAAAAATTATTTGGCAATAGCATTCAAGAAAAATGGAAAGCTTTGGAAGCACGATTGATTGAAGAACAAGCCAAATTAGATGAACAATACGCAGCTGCAGGTGGAGCTTCGTCAGAAGAAGTGACTGCGTCTAGTATGGCGCGTGCAGAGGCAGTCTTTAAAGAAATGAAAGCTCTAGAAGCTGAAATGGAAGAAAAGATTAAAAATGAGCAAACGCCACCAAGCTCTAGCTTAGAACCATCTTCAAGTACAAGTGAGTCATCTTCAACCACATCTTCCACTTCATCTACATATCAATCTTCTTCAAGTACAAATGAAACGTCTACATCTAGTTCATCAGATACTGAAAAACCTAAACCAAGCGAAACTTCTGATACCTTAGTGGATACAGCCACAGGGGTTCGCTTGCAAAATGCAGATTTGGTGAAAGCTAATCTCAAATTAGCAGTTAAAAAGACGATTGAAGAAAACGCAGATAGCTATGACATTACCTTGACCAATCCAAAAGGCGAAGCAGTGTCACAAGTCAGTTCAACAGTAGTGACAGTACCAGTGAAGCAAGGTGCTACGGTGGATTCTGTTTATGCTATGAAAGACGGCAAGCAAGCGGAAAAATTTGATTTTGTTCTCAACAAAGATCAAACGATTAGCTTTAAAACAACACACTTCTCTACTTACAAAGTAAATTACAAAGTTGTCAAAGAAACGCCAAAACAAAATAAACGTGGCTTCCTTCCGTCAACTGGTGAAAAAGTAACCTTCCTCGGTTTGGTAGGAATTGTCATTTTAGGAGTTGTCATCTTCATCTTAGCAAAACGTTCAAAAAAGAATAATGACTAGTTGAAGCAAGAAAATCAACATCATGTTGAAGGGATTCCCTCAAAGTTAGGTACAAACTAATTTTGGGGGATTTTTATATGAATTGGATAAATTTCTACATTGAATTGACAATGATAATGTTAATGATTTTTGACAACAATAGTTGTCAAAATGACACGAATGAGTTACAATAGAGATGAAAGGAGAGGAGCATATGAAGCTGGAAAATCGATTAAAAGAACTTCGAGCGCGAGATAGGTTGAATCAAACAAAGTTGGCTAAAAAAGCAGGAGTTTCTCGACAAACCGTCAGTTTGATTGAGCGGGGAGAGTATGCTCCGTCTGTCATCATTGCCTTGAAGATTGCACATATTTTTGGAGAAAACGTAGAAAATGTATTTTATCTAAAGGAGAATAGCGATGAAAAAATGGATGAAAATTATCGGTTTACTAGTAGTGAGTGTTTTGCTAGGAATTTTTGTAGCAAATAGTTGGCTCGGAAATTTCCATTTTCCAACTTTTTAAATAGTACACTTTTCGGGTGGATGATTCGTGTGCTTAATCTGATTTTATTCTGTATGACAATTTATTTACTACAGTCTAGTCGGACAATTCAAAGCCAGTCAGAATTAACAAATGGAGATGAATTAAATGAACAACTTTATCAGAAGATGTTCAAAAATTTGGAATATGGTACTATTTTATTAGACGTTGTGACAATCTTGACGATTTTTGATATACTAACATTAATGTATTCATTACTAAAAATAGTGTTTTGATTACAGGCAGTTTATTTCCTTATGTAGCACTTGCTTTTATTCTATATGGACAATATTGTCTCCAAAAGACAATTGAGTAGGTTCGGCATGTTAAATTGCCAATCGTTACATTTCCCGAAGATGTTTTAGCCTTGATGAAGACCTATGATGAAGCAGAAAGAGAAGCACATTATGAGCAGAGCTTTAAGATTCTTTTTCAGTTAAATCAGTTTATTTTGCCAGCGTTCTACATCCTCCTGTTTACTATTTCGCTTCTATTACGTGAAATTCAATACCTTCCTATTGCAATTGTAGTATTTATCCGTCTTTACATCAATGTAGTAAATATTTCTATGATAAAGAAATACTTTAAATAAGGCTGGTCAAAAAGTATCTCTACCTCTATCTCATTTAGTGATAAGCGAATAGCACAATAGGTGATTGCTCAAAGCATTGCTTTGAGGTGGCGGATAGGGCTTGCGAAGCAAGTCTGAAACCTGTTCGCTTTTCAAGCTAGAAAGAACACTTTTGACGAAAACTCTGTTTTCTTTATCCACCGCCTCAACAGTCAGGGAGACTGTTGATCAGTCTTGCATGTAGGGAACTACGAACTTAAATTTTTCAAGATAAGTTCTGTCCCAATCTTATGAAACATAACTAGTTATACGAGGAGCATTTTAATGAAAAAAATAGCCCATCTTGGACTTGGAATTTTAAAATTATTGGGACTGATTGTGTTAGTCATGGCTATCAATGGCATTCCTATGTTGTTTCTAGCTAGAGGGCAAGATTTGCCCGTGTATATAGAAATTTTACTGGTGTTAGCCTACCTTGTGCTCGTGTTTTTTGCTATCCGCACTTTATGGAGAAGATACCAAACACACATCTCAAAAGACGTCAAAGTTCTGTCGTTTTCTTGGGGAGATTTTGGAAAAGTCTTGTTATTCTTTTTAGTGGCGAGAGTGGTAGCAGTAGTTGGAACTTATCTAAATATTCTTTTAACAGGACAAAGTACGACCAGCAACGATAACGCTTTACAAAGTCTAGGAAAAATTATGTCTGTTAATCATATTTTTTTTGCTCTGTTATATGTAGTAACTGTTGCAATAATAGCTCCGGTGATTGAAGAATTAGTATTCCGTGGTTTTGCGACAATCTTTTTCTTTGAGAAAGATCAAAAAATATCAGCAGCCATCATAACATCTATCATTTTTGCACTTCCTCATATTTCAAAATGGACAGAGTTTCCACTTTATTTTGCCATGGGATTAGTGCTTTATGCTGCCTTTGCACGTCGAGGAAATCTCAAGGATTCAATAGCTGTGCATATTTTAAACAACACACCAGCAGCTCTCGTTATGCTGCTTACGATGTTTCAATAGTGGTTTAAAAATGGCAAATCATTCATAATTTAAAATCAAAAACACGAAAGGAGTAGTACCACTTATTGTTGGTATGTCCCATTCGTGTTTTTGTGTTATTAGATGTTATTTTTGTTAATTGATATTTTATAACCCGTAATTATAATCATCATCTTGCATGGCTTCAACTTCACCAAGAAGATAACCGTTTCCGACTTGAGAAAAGAAGTCATGGTTAGAGGTTCCAGTTGAAATACCATTCATGACAATCGGATTGACGTCATCAGCTGTATCAGGGAAAAGTGGGTCTTGACCAAGATTCATCAGAGCTTTATTAGCATTATACCGAAGGAAAGTTTTGACTTCTTCCGTCCATCCGACGCCGTCATACAAAGTTTCTGTATAGTCTTCTTCGTTTTCATAGAGGGTGTAGAGCAGGTCGTACATCCATTCTCGGAATGTTTCTTGTTCTTCTTCTGGCAATTCGTTAAAGCCTAACTGGAATTTATAACCGATATACGTTCCGTGGACAGATTCATCGCGGATAATCAATTTGATGATTTCAGCTACATTGGCTAATTTGTTATTTCCAAGATAGTAGAGCGGAGTAAAGAAACCAGAGTAGAAGAGGAAGGTTTCTAAAAAGACACTGGCAACCTTCTTTTCAAGAGCATTTCCATTGAGGTAAATCTCGTTGATAATTTCTGCTTTCTTTTGCAAATAAGGATTTGTATTGGTCCATTCAAAAATTTCGTCAATTTCTGATTTCGTGTTAAGGGTTGAGAAAATAGATGAATACGACTTAGCGTGAACAGACTCCATGAATTGGATGTTATTCAACACAGCCTCTTCATGAGGTGTGCGAATATCTCCTCGGATAGCTTCGACACCTGATTGGGATTGCATCGTATCCAATAATGTTAATCCGCCGAAGACCTTACCAACAAGGTCTTTTTCTTTAGGTGATAATTTTCTCCAGTCATCCAAATCGTTGGAGAGGGGGATTCGCGTATCGAGCCAGAATTGCTCGGTCAGCTTTTCCCAAGTGGACTTGTCAATGACATCTTCAATGGCATTCCAGTTTATGGCTTTATAATAGGTTTTCATGTTGATTACTTTCTTTTATTCCAATTGATTTTTATCGTTTACAGATAGTTTAAATTTGTTCTGAAAGGTTTTTAAAAACTTTATATAGTACAAAAGAATCTCGCTCATAGCAGCTGTTGTACTAACATAAACAAGAGAAATTTTAATCCTCGTTAAATCACGCAGCTCTCACACTGGTTGGCTCCAACTTCGCCGCCGTCATCTGTAAAGGTGCGGACATAGTAGATCGATTTGATGCCCTTGTTAAAGGCATAGTTGCGCAGGATAGACAGGTCGCGTGTCGTTTGTTTGTTTTCGGTTTTCCATTCGTAGAGTCCTTGCGGAATGTCGCTACGCATAAAGAGGGTCAGAGATAGTCCTTGATCTACATGCTCAGTCGCTGCTGCATAGACATCAATGACCTTGCGCATATCCATGTCGTAAGCGCTGGTATAATAAGGAATCGTCTCAGTTGATAGACCAGCTGCGGGATAGTAGATTTTTCCGATTTTCTTTTCTTGGCGTTCTTCGATGCGTTGCGTAATAGGGTGGATAGAAGCAGATACATCATTGATATAGCTGATAGAGCCATTCGGTGCAACGGCTAGGCGGTTTTGATGGTAGAGACCGTCAGCCTTAACCTTATCGCGTAACTCTGCCCAGTCTTCTGCAGACGGGATAAAGATGCCTGTGAAGAGTTCTTTGACACGGTCAGACTGAGGTACAAATTCACCCGTCAGGTATTTGTCAAAGTAAGTACCGTTGGCATAATCAGATTTTTCAAAGTTGTGGAAAGTCATGCCACGCTCACGAGCAATATTGTTGGATTCAACAAGTGTCCAATAATTCATGAGCATAAAGTAAATGCTGGTAAACTCAACTGATTCAGCTGAACCATATTCAATCAACTGTTGAGCCAGATAACTGTGTAAGCCCATGGCTCCTAGCCCAAAAGTATGAGCTAAGCTATTGCCATGATCAATAGTCGGAACGGCTTTGATGTGAGAGCTATCTGTAACAAACGTTAGCGCCCGCGTCATGGTACGGATAGACTTACCGAAATCTGGTGAAGTCATCATATTGACTACATTGGTCGACCCAAGATTGCAAGAAACATCCGTTCCCAAATGTACAAATTCTTGAGCATCATTCAGGAGACTTGGTTCTTGTACTTGCAGGATTTCAGAGCAGAGATTACTCATGATGATTTTACCGTCGATTGGATTTGAACGGTTAGCTGTATCGATATTTACGACATAAGGATAGCCAGATTCTTGTTGGAGTTTAGAAATTTCTGTTTCTAAATCACGAGCTTTAATTTTCGTTTTATTAATCTTAGGGTTGGCAACCAATTCGTCATATTTGTCAGTAATATCAATATAAGCAAATGGGACACCGTACTCGCGTTCAATAGAGTAAGGACTGAAGAGGTACATTTCCTCATTCTTACGAGCTAATTCGTAAAATTTATCTGGAATGACAACTCCTAAAGAAAGAGTTTTAACCCGAACTTTTTCGTCAGCATTTTCTTTCTTTGTAGAAAGGAAAGCGATGATATCTGGGTGGAAGACATTGAGGTAAACAACCCCGGCTCCCTGACGTTGCCCCAGCTGGTTAGAGTAAGAGAAGCTGTCCTCAAACAGTTTCATCACTGGTACAACACCAGAAGCAGCCCCTTCATACCCTTTGATGGGAGCACCTGCTTCACGCAGGTTACTGAGAGAGATCCCAACGCCACCACCGATACGAGATAGCTGCAGAGCAGAGTTAATGGAGCGGCCGATAGAGTTCATATCATCTGTTACTTGGATGAGGAAGCAAGAAACTAGTTCACCGCGACGGGCACGTCCTGCATTGAGGAAGCTTGGTGTAGCCGGTTGATAGCGCTGGTGAATAATTTCATTGGCAATATCCTTGGCGATTGCTTCATTACCGTTGGCAAAATAGAGCGCATTGAAAAGAACGCGGTCTTCCATGCTTTCAAGGTAATACTCGCCGTCATTTGTTTTGAGAGCGTATTGATTGTAGAATTTATAAGCTGCCATGAAAGATTTAAAGTGGAAATCTTGCTCATGAATGAAGGAAGCTAGCTCTTCGATGTATTCAGGTGAATAAAGCTGGATGAATTCTTTTTCTAAATAGTTTTCTTGAATTAAATAGTGAATTTTTTCTGTGATAGAAGAGAATTTTTTCGTATTTGGTTCAACATTTTCTTTAAAGAATGCTTCCAAGGCTTCCTTATCTTTGTGAAGCATAATCTGTCCGTTGATTGGACGGTTGATTTCGTTATTCAGACGGAAATACGTCACGTCTTCGAGTTGTTTAAGTCCCATATTGTTCCTTTTCTAAATAATTGAATTGTTTTGCAAAAGAAAGAGCTTCTATGGTTTATAGAAGCGGCTGGATAGCTCTATGATTACAACAATTTTATGATAATTTTTTCAATTTACCTGGTTGAAAACCGGAAAATGCTTCCGTTGGAGTTTGAACGACTGGAGCAGCATTAAAGCCTAAGCTTTTCACATGATCGATGTATTCAGGCTGTTCGTCCAAGTTGATTTCACGATATTCGACATGATTCGTATCTAAGAAGCGTTTTGTCATTTTGCATTGCACGCAATTATTTTTTGAGTAAATAGTTACCATAATGAACTCCTAATTTCTTTAAATTCAGTATAGAATTAGTATATCCAAATCAGGGAATTTTGTCAACTGTCACGTTCTAAATATTGTGTTTTGTTTTGGGATTTTAAATACCATGATACTAGATATAGTGTTTTCTTGGAAAGGGAAAAAGATAGAATGAACTCCTGTTTTGGGCTTCGTTAGACTAAGCTTTCCTTAGGGAACAATGGATTAAAAATGTGTCAATCAATTGGACAGTGAAAATCTCGTTTTAATGAAATTTCAGTAATTCTCATAAAAAAGACTTGCTGAATACACATAAAATTCTTGAAAAAATTTTACAAAGATGTTATAATCTAGAATTGTAAGGGTTATCACATGAGACCCCAAAAAGATTACATTAAAGGAGAGTCAAACTATGGCTTCTAAAGATTTCCACATTGTGGCAGAAACAGGTATTCACGCACGTCCAGCAACTTTGTTAGTTCAAACTGCTAGCAAATTTGCTTCAGATATTACTCTTGAATACAAAGGTAAATCAGTAAACCTCAAATCAATCATGGGTGTTATGAGTCTTGGTGTTGGTCAAGGGGCTGATGTAACAATTACTGCAGAAGGTGCAGACGCTGATGATGCAATTGTAGCAATCGCAGAAACAATGACAAAAGAAGGATTGGCTTAACATGACAGAAATGCTAAAAGGAATTGCAGCATCTGATGGTGTTGCTGTTGCTAAGGCATATCTACTTGTTCAACCGGATTTATCATTTGAGACTGCTTCAGTCGAAGATACAAATGCAGAAGAGGCTCGTTTGGATGTAGCTCTTGAAGCTTCACAGAACGAGCTTTCTGTTATCCGTGAGAAAGCAGTAGAAAGCCTTGGAGAAGAAGCAGCTCAAGTATTTGATGCTCACTTAATGGTACTTTCTGACCCAGAAATGATTGGTCAGATTAAAGAAACAATTCGTGCAAAAAAAGTGAATGCTGAAGCAGGTCTGAAAGAAGTAACAGACATGTTCATCACTCTCTTTGAAAATATGGAAGATAACCCATACATGCAAGAACGTGCAGCAGACATTCGCGACGTGACCAAACGTGTGTTGGCTCACTTGCTTGGTGTACGCTTGCCAAACCCTGCTATGATCAATGAAGAAGTGGTTGTGATTGCTCACGACTTGACTCCTTCTGATACCGCTCAATTAGATAAAAACTTTGTTAAAGCTTTTGTAACCAACATTGGTGGACGTACAAGTCACTCAGCTATTATGGCTCGTACTCTTGAAATTGCTGCGGTTCTTGGAACAAATAACATTACCGAATTAGTAAGAGACGGTGATACAGTTGCTGTGAATGGAATTACTGGTGAGGTTATTATCAATCCAACAGAAGAACAAGTTGCAACCTTTAAAGCAGCGGGTGAAGCCTATGCAAAACAAAAATCTGAATGGGATTTACTGAAAGATGCTGAAACAGTAACAGCTGACGGAAAACATTTTGAACTGGCTGCAAACATCGGTACACCAAAAGATGTTGAAGGTGTCAACGCTAATGGCGCTGAAGCTGTCGGACTTTACCGTACTGAGTTTCTTTATATGGATTCCCAAGATTTCCCAACAGAAGATGAGCAATATGAAGCTTACAAAGCTGTTTTGGAAGGCATGAATGGTAAGCCAGTTGTTGTCCGCACAATGGATATTGGCGGAGACAAAGAGCTTCCTTACTTTGATCTTCCAAAAGAAATGAATCCATTCCTTGGATTCCGTGCGCTTCGTATTTCAATTTCGGAAACAGGAAATGCAATGTTCCGCACACAATTACGTGCACTTTTGCGTGCATCTGTTCATGGGCAATTGCGTATCATGTTCCCAATGGTTGCTTTGTTGACTGAATTCCGTGCAGCAAAGGGCATTTTGGAAGAAGAAAAAGCTAAATTGCTTGCAGAAGGTGTGGCAGTTGCGGACAATATTCAAGTTGGTATCATGATTGAAATTCCAGCGGCAGCAATGCTCGCTGACCAATTTGCAAAAGAAGTTGACTTCTTCTCAATTGGTACCAATGACTTGATTCAATACACAATGGCTGCTGATCGTATGAACGAACAAGTTTCCTATCTTTACCAACCATATAACCCATCTATCCTTCGCTTAGTGGATCGAGTGGTCAAAGCTGCTCACGCTGAAGGCAAGTGGGCTGGTATGTGTGGTGAAATGGCAGGTGACCAAACTGCTGTTCCACTTCTAGTTGGTATCGGTCTGGATGAGTTCTCAATGAGTGCAACATCTGTTCTTCGTACACGTAGCTTGATGAAGAAATTGGATACGAAGAAGATGCAAGAACTTGCTCAACGTGCTCTTACAGAATGTGCAACGATGGAAGAAGTTCTTGAACTTGAAAAAGAATATCTTGATTTTGAATAATATCGAAACGGAGACCATGGTCAATTAAGACAATTGGAATCTCAATTATTGAAAGAGGGCGTTGTTGTCCTCTTTTTTATATTGCAGATAATTTAGGTTTTCCATGCTCCTTTTCACTTCCTTTTGCTCATTTTTGCTATAATGATAATTATGAACAACTTGATTAAATCAAAATTAGAATTGTTGCCTACTAGTCCAGGTTGCTATATTCATAAAGATAAAAATGGCATTATCATCTATGTCGGAAAAGCTAAGAATCTGCGTAATCGGGTGCGCTCTTATTTTCGTGGGAGCCATGATACTAAAACGGAAGCACTGGTGTCTGAGATTGAGGATTTTGAGTTTATTGTCACGGAGTCTAATATTGAAGCCTTGCTGCTTGAAATCAATCTAATCAAGGAAAATCGGCCTAAATATAACATCATGCTTAAGGACGATAAGTCCTACCCTTTTATCAAAATCACCAATGAGATATATCCGCGACTTATTATTACACGTCAGGTTAAAAAAGATGGTGGTTTATATTTTGGCCCGTATCCTGATGTAGGTGCTGCGAATGAAATTAAGCGCCTGCTGGATCGCATTTTTCCTTTCCGCAAGTGTACCAATCCACCTGAGAAAGTTTGCTTCTACTATCATATCGGACAGTGTCGAGCTCATACTGTCTGCCATAATGATCCACATTTCTTTCAAGAGATGGCTCAAGAAGTAGCAGATTTCCTCAAAGGTCATGATAATAAGATTATTGATGAATTGAAAGGAAAAATGACTAGTGCTGCTGAAAATATGGAATTTGAAAAAGCGGCTGAATACCGAAATTTGCTTCAAAGTATTGCGACACTTCGCACCAAGCAACGAGTGATAGCAAAGGATTTACAGAATCGGGATGTCTTTGGATATTATGTGGACAAAGGATGGATGTGTGTACAGGTTTTCTTTGTCCGTCAAGGAAAACTCATTGAGCGAGATGTAAATATGTTTCCTTATTACAATGACCCTGACGAGGATTTTCTGACCTATATTGGTCAATTTTATCAGGAAAAATCTCATCTGATTCCCAATGAAATTTTGATTCCATCTGATATTGATGAAATAGCTGTTCAGGCTGTGGTGGATACGAAGATTCTCAAACCTCAGCGAGGAGAGAAGAAACAGCTGGTTAATTTGGCTATTAAAAATGCGCAAGTTAGTTTGCAGCAGAAGTTTGATTTGTTGGAGAAATCTGTTGAAAAAACACAGGGAGCTATTGAAAATCTAGGTCAGTTGCTCAATATTCCCACTCCAGTTCGGATTGAATCGTTTGATAATTCCAATATTATGGGAACAAGTCCTGTTTCAGCTATGGTGGTTTTTATCAATGGCAAACCCAGCAAAAAAGATTATCGCAAGTATAAGATTAAGACAGTTATCGGTCCTGATGACTATGCTAGTATGCGAGAAGTGATTAAGCGCCGTTACAGTCGGGTTATGCGAGATGGTTTAATACCGCCTGATCTTATTGTCATTGACGGTGGTCAGGGTCAAGTCAATATTGCTAAAGACGTCATTCAAAATCAATTAGGGTTAGATATTCCTATCGCTGGTTTGCAAAAAAATGACAAGCACCAGACGCATGAATTGCTCTTTGGCGATCCTTTGAAAGTGGTTGAGTTATCTCGCAATTCGCAGGAATTTTTCCTCTTACAACGCATTCAAGATGAGGTGCACCGCTTTGCCATTACCTTCCACCGCCAGCTTCGCTCAAAAAACTCCTTTTCTTCGCAACTAGATGGCATTGAAGGACTGGGGCCTAAACGCAAGCAAAATCTGATGCGACATTTTAAATCTTTGGCCAATATCAAGAAAGCTAGTGTTGATGAAATTGTCGAAGTGGGTGTACCGCGAAAAGTGGCAGAGGCAGTGCAGAGAAAATTGAGAGAGTCTAGAGATAAAAAAGAATAACAACAACTAGGTCTTAAATCTTATGAATTAAGGTGAAAGCGTTCGTTTTCTCATAAAACCCCTGCAAGCTCTTCCAATTTATGGTAAAATGGAATGAGTATAATAAGAAAAGGAAAGTCCTTATGAAATTTCTTGAATTAAATAAAAAGCGTCATGCAACTAAGCATTTCAATGATAAAGCAGTTGATCCGAAAGATGTGCGGACGGCGATTGAAATTGCAACTTTAGCGCCAAGTGCTCATAATAGCCAGCCTTGGAAATTTGTAGTTGTGCGTGAGAAAAATGCAGAGTTGGCTGAGATTGCTTTCGGTGCAAACAAAGACCAAATCACAGAAGCACCTGTGACGATTGCTCTTTTTACAGATACAGACTTAGTTAAACGCGCTCGGAAAATTGCTCGTGTGGCTGGGGTCAATAATATGTCCGATGAATTGTTGCAATATTATATGCAAAATTTACCGGTTGAATATGGGCATTATTCTGAGCAGCAAAAAAGCGATTATTTGGCTTTAAATGCTGGTTTGGTGGCAATGAATCTTGTTTTAGCATTGACTGACCAAGGAATTGGTTCCAATGTTATCCTTGGATTTGATAAGTCGAAAGTCAATCAAGTGCTAGATATTGATGAACGCTTCCGTCCAGAACTTTTAATTACCGTTGGTTACACAGACGACAAACTGGAGCCAAGTTATCGTTTGCCAGTGGATGAGATTATTGAAAAACGTTGATAGAAAGGAATCTGATTTTATGACGATTGATTTTAAAGCAGAAGTTGAAAAACGTCGCGATGCTCTGTTGAATGACTTGTTTAGCCTTTTGGAAATTAACTCTGAGCGAGATGACACGAAAGCAGATAAAGAACATCCTTTTGGGCCTGGACCTGTTAAGGCTTTGGAAAAATTCTTAGAATTAGCTGCGCGTGATGGCTATCCAACGAAAAATGTTGACAATTATGCAGGGCATTTTGAATATGGCGAAGGAAAAGAAGTGCTTGGAATTTTTGCGCATATGGATGTTGTGCCGGCTGGAAGTGGCTGGGATACAGATCCCTATACGCCAACTATCAAGGATGGTAAATTATTTGCGCGTGGTGCGAGCGATGACAAAGGGCCAACGATGGCTTGCTATTATGGACTGAAAATTATCAAAGAATTAGGCTTGCCGACATCTAAGAAGGTTCGTTTTGTAGTTGGTACAGATGAGGAATCCGGCTGGGCTGATATGGACTATTATTTCAAACACGTTGGTCTGCCAGAGCCAGATTTTGGCTTTTCGCCAGATGCAGAATTTCCGATTATCAATGGTGAAAAAGGAAACATCACCGAATATCTTCATTTTGCAGGGGAAAATGGCGGAGCTGCGCACTTGCATAGCTTTACTGGCGGACTTCGTGAAAATATGGTTCCTGAATCTGCAACAGCAGTGGTATCAGGAAATGTGCCAAATCTTGAAGATGAATTAGATGAATTTGCAAAAGAACACGGACTTCGATTTGAATACCAAGAATTACCGAGTGGTCAAATAACAATTACGATTGTTGGGAAATCCGCTCACGGAGCATCTCCACAATCCGGTGTCAATGGCGCGACTTATCTGGCGAAATTCTTGACCCAGTTTGATTTTGCAGATTCTGCTAAAGACTATCTTGAAGTGACTGGGAACATTCTTTTAGAAGACCATGCAGGAAAAGCTTTAAAAGTGGATTATATAGATGAAAAAATGGGTGCTCTTTCTATGAATGCTGGGGTTTTCCGCTTCGATGAAGCAAGCAACGACAACACCATTGCTCTTAATTTCCGTTATCCACAAGGAACCAATCCAGAAATGATCAAATCTAAATTGGAAAACTTGCCAGTAGAAAAGGTGACATTGTCCGAGCACGAGCATGTTCCCCACTATGTTCCAATGGAAGATCCGCTTGTGAAGACACTTTTAGATGTGTATGAAAAGCAAACAGGTCTGAAAGGTTATGAGCAAATCATTGGTGGAGGAACGTTTGGTCGTCTCTTGAAACGCGGTGTTGCTTATGGTGCCATGTTCCCAGGCTATACAGATACCATGCACCAAGCAAATGAATTTATAGATGTAGAAGATCTTTTCCGTGCAGCAGCTATTTATGCTGAAGCAATTTATGAACTGATTAAATAAAACAGGTAAACTCAGCTAGAAATAGTTGAGTTTCTTTCAAAGAAAGAGAACAATTATGATTTACACAATTACGAGTGCGACAGGTCAATTGGGGCAAAAGGTTGTTGCTGAGGCACGAAAACATTTAAATTCTAATGAAATTCGGCTATCTGTTCGAAGTCCCAAAAAAGCAAGTCAATATGTAACAGCAGGGATTGATGTTAGAGCAGCTGATTATTTAGATATGGATTCTATGGTCGAGGCTTGGCGTGGAACGGATGTTTTGATTTACATTCCAAGTATTTCCCATCCAAGCATTGTGCGTGTGCCAGAATTTTAAAATTCGGTCATTGCAGCAGAAAGAGCTGGAGTTAAGCACTTTATCTTTGTTGGATTTTTCGCCGATCAAGTCAATAGTCCATTTCACATGGCAGCTTTCTTTGCATATGCCAATACTCGTCTAGCGTCAGCTGGATTTTCTTACAGCATTATCAAAAATGCTATGTATGCTGATCCATTGGTGCCTTATTTACCTGAGTTAATAGAGCGCAAGGCTGTTATTTATCCAATGGGCAATGCCAAAATGAGCTTTGTTCCGCAGGAAGATAGTGCAGAAGCTATTGTCAAACTGGCTATGTTACCTGCCTTACAGGGAAAGACGTATGTTTTGACTCAAGAACGCAATTACACAATGTTGGAGCTGGCTAATCTTTTGTCCGAGGTTTCTGGTCACGAGATTGGCTACTAACCAGTGACGGTTGAGGAATTTGCTGCTCTGTATGATCAGCCTAAAGGTTTCGGTGTTGTGCTGGCTTCCCTTTACCAAGCTGGAAGTCAAGGCTGTTTGGACATTGTGACAGATGATTTTCGGACGATCACAGGACGGCAGGCAGCTGATTTGAAAACTTATATGAAGAAGAATTATCAAAAATAGAGGCAAGAAATGGAAACGCTAGAAGACATTAAGAAAGCTATTATGGATGATTCACAAAATCAAGCATATACAAAGCGAGGAATTGAGCCGCTTTTTGCAGCGCCTAAAACGGCACGTATCAATATTGTCGGTCAAGCACCGGGCATCAAAGCGCAGGAAACGCGCTTGTACTGGAATGATAAGAGCGGTGATCGCTTGCGTGAATGGATGGGTGTTGATTATGATACTTTTTATCATTCAGGTTATTTTGCTGCGATTCCAATGGACTTTTACTTTCCAGGTCATGGAAAATCAGGAGATTTGCCACCTCGCAAGGGTTTTGCTGAAAAATGGCATCAACAGATTTTAGAATTGTTACCAGATCTGGAATTAACTATTCTTATTGGCCAATATGCTCAGAAGTATTATCTTCATCAAAAGGGAACTGTAAAGTTAACCGATACGGTAAAACATTATCAAGATTATTTGCCAGAATATTTCCCACTTGTTCACCCATCTCCACGAAATCAAATCTGGCTGGTCAAGAATCCTTGGTTTGCAGAGCAAGTGATACCAGATTTGCAGGCGAATGTTCAACAGATTATTTCAAGATGAGCACTTGCTCATCTTTTTTTTGAAACCAAATCTTTGACAAAAAAAGGTTCGATATAGTATTATAAATAAACTTCTATATCGTATGTTTTAGAAAGAAGAAAAATGGGTAAAAAAGTAGTCAATAGTGGATTTTACATTGGGAAAATTCATCGTTTATCTAATCGGTTAATGAATCATATTTTGTTAGAACGAGGGATTCAAGCTTTTAATGGAGAACAGGGACGTATTTTACATGCGCTTTGGCAAAAAGATTATCAAAGCCAAACCGAACTGTCAGAGCAGACCGGTTTGACGTTGAACACTCTAACCAAAATGATTGACCGAATGATTCGCATGAAGCTTGTGGAACGGTGTTCTCATGAAAAAGATAAGCGGAAAAAGATGATTTGTCTGACAGATTATGCAAAAGGATTAAAAGCAGAATATGATGCAATTTCTGATGAAATCATTGAAATCTTTTACAGTGGTTTTTCTGATCTGGAAATCAGTGAATTTGAGATTTATTTAGAGCGTATTTTAGTAAATTTAAGCCAATCAAGAAAGGATGAAGCATGAACGAGTTAATCAAATTAGTCACCAATCAATGGCAGTTTCTGTTAGGTCTTATCTGGGATCATGTCTGGATATCGGGTTTGTCTATCTTACTTGCTTTAATTTTGGGAGTTGGGCTTGGAATTTTCATCAGTTTCAAAAAAAGCTGGGCTGGTGTCGTTATCGGAATAGTGAATATTCTTTATACAATTCCCTCTATTGCCCTTTTAGGGATTTTGATTTCAATTACAGGAATTGGTAACAAGACAGCAATTGTAGCTTTAACCTTGTATGCACTGTTACCCATGGTACGGAGCACTTATACAGGGATTACAGGTGTTGATCCGCTTCTCGTTGAAGCAGCAGAAGGAATGGGTTCTACTCGCAAGCAGATTTTAACCAAAGTGCAATTGCCGCTTGCCTTTCCGGTCATGATGGCAGGTTTTCGAAATATGGTGACGATGACCATTGCGCTAGCCGGGATTGCTTCTTTCGTTGGTGCTGGTGGTCTGGGGCTTGCAATCTATCGTGGAATTACCACTAATAATCAAACCTTGACCTTAGTCGGAAGTGTTTTAGTAGCTTTGTTGGCACTAGCCTTTGATTTTCTCCTTTCTTTGGTCGAAAAATCAATCTTAAACCATAAAAAAGTATCCAAAAAATGGTTGGTTGTTTTAGGTTTTATAACTTTTTTGACAGCAGGAATAATAGCGTTTTTCCAAATGAATCCAATGGGTGGAACGGTCAAAATTGCGACCAAGCCACAGACAGAAAACTATATCTTAGGGGAAATGCAAAAGCAAGTTATTGAAGAATACACCAATCTGAAGGTCAAAATGACCAAAGGTGTTGGTGGTGGTACCTCAAATATTCATCCAGCAATGGTTAAAGGTGAATTTGATATTTATGCTGAATACACCGGTACAATCTGGGAAGTTATTCTCAAAAAATCAGGCTCGTATGATGAAAGTCAATTTAAGACGCTTGAAAGTCAATACCGCAAGAAATATCAACTTGCATGGGCAAATACATTTGGCTTTAATAACACATATGGCTTAGCCGTTCGCAAGGATGTAGCAGAAAAATACAATATTAAAACCTTTAGTGATTTAGCCAAAGCTAGTTCTAATTTAACTTTTGGTGCAGAGTATGACTTTTTTGGTCGTGAAGACGGTTTTGCACGTTTGCAATCTACCTATGGTATGAAGTTCAAATCTCAAGTAGATATGGATAGCGGATTGAAATATCAGGCTATTAAATCCGGAAAAGTTGATGCGATTGATATTTTTACTACAGATGGACAGCTTTATGGTGCCAATCTAGTGGTTTTGAAAGATGATAAAAAAATCTATCCTTCTTATCAGGCAGGAACAGTTGTTCGAGAAGCCACTCTAAAAAAATACCCACAATTGAAAAAAGCATTGGCAAAATTAGACGGTATTTTAACGGATAGTAAAATGGCAGAATTGAACCACAAAGTAGAAAACGACAAAGAAGAGCCTGCTAAAGTTGCTCATGACTATCTTGTAGAGAAAGGGATTTTGAAGAAATGATTGAATATAAAAATGTCAACAAATCATATGGAAATCAAGACATTATCAAAAATCTAAATCTAAAGATTGAAGATGGCACTTTTCTGACAGTTGTGGGGACTTCTGGTTCGGGCAAAACGACATTGTTAAAGATGATAAATGGTTTGGTCAAGCCGAATCAAGGGCAAATCCTTATCAATGGTCAAGATGTGCAGGACACGGATTTGATTGAATTGCGGCGAAACATCGGTTATTCGATTCAAGGAAATGGGCTTTTTCCGCATTTGACAGTTGCCGAGAATATCGCTTATGTGTTGAATTTGCAAAAGAAAAATCAAGTGGAAATAGAGAAAGTTGTAGATGAAAAGTTAGCCATGCTTGGTTTGGATACCCAGCTAAAAAATCGCTATCCAGCAGCTTTGTCTGGTGGACAGGCGCAACGAGTGGGGATTGCACGTGCATTAGCTGCAACTCCTAATATTTTGCTAATGGATGAGCCGTTTGGAGCAGTGGATGCTATTACGCGCTATCAGTTACAGCGTGAATTAAAGTTACTGCATGCAGAAACCGGAATTACAGTTGTGTTTATCACACACGATATAGCAGAAGCTTTGAAACTAGGTACGAAAATCCTCGTTTTAGATAAGGGAGAAATCCAGCAATATGGCACGCCGCAGGAAATAAAAATGCAGCCTGCAAATGATTTTGTCAGAAAACTACTAGAATTAGCAAGCTAAGGAGAAGTTCTATGAATCAAAAAATGAAAGCCATGGTGATTTATGAGCCTGGTGGTCCAGAAAAATTTGTTCTAGAAGAACGAGCCATCCCGAATGTAAAAGCAGGCTGGACTCTAGTCAAGATTAAAGGTTTTGGTATCAATCATTCAGAAATTGTCACTCGGAAAGGTCTATCTCCAACTGTTCAATTCCCTCGTATTTTAGGAATTGAGTGTGTAGGACAAGTAGTTGAAACGACAAGGAGAGATTTGCAAGAAGGGCAAAAAAATTGTTTCCATCATGGGTGAAATGGGACGTGCCTTTGACGGTTCTTATGCTGAATATGCTCTACTTCCAAATGAGCAGATTTATCCCGTAGATAGCCAATTACCTTGGTCTGAGTTAGCAACAGTACCAGAGACCTATTATACCGCTTTTGGCTCCTTCAAAAATCTGCAGATAAAAGAAGGAGATTCAATCTTAGTCCGAGCTGCGACAAGTGGCGTTGGATTAGCTTTCTTAAAATTGGTAAAGGCGCAATTCCCACAGAATCGTGTAGTTGGCACAGTTCGTTCTCTCGCTAAAAAAGATTTGCTTCAATATCTAGGTTTTGATGAGATTATTTTAGATGAAAAAGGAGTTTTGCAAACTGAGGAAAAGTTTGATAAAATCCTTGAATTAGTCGGTCCGGCTACTCTAAAAAATTCATTTGACCATATTCAAAGTGCAGGAATTATCTGTAACACTGGTCAATTAGGTAGCAAATGGTATGTAGAGGAGTTTGACCCAATCGTAGAAATAAAAAATAATAGTTTTTTGACGAGCTTTTATTCAGGCAATGTGAGCCAGCAGCTTATTGATGAACTTTTTAGCTATATTGATGCTTACCAAATAAATGTATCTCCTCAACGAGTCTTTTCATTAGAGCAAATCCCAGCAGCCCATTCTTATATCGAAAGTTAAGTGGGATTTGGTAAAATGGTCGTCTTAAATGATTAACTAGAAAAATTAAAAGTGTGCAAATTGCATGCTTTTTTGAATTGACAGACAGTATATCTACGCTTATAATGAAAATTAGAAAATTCTATAAATGAGGCAATACAGATGAAAAAAAGGATTGGGATTTTATTAGTAGCGAGTTTTTTTCTTTTGACAGCTTGTGGGGGAAAGAAAACGAATGTGGAAACGAAACAAGAAGGAAAAGCAACGTCTGCAAAAGTTGCGTCCTCTGAGCCAGCAAAGAAAAAAGCAAAAGTTCATTATAATGGTTCTTACTATAGTGTAAAAGGAAAATACGATGAAATTGTTATCGCAAATAAACATTATCCATTATCTTCAGATTATAACCCCGGTGAAAATCCTACTGCTAAAGCAAAATTGCTGGAATTGATTACTGCTATGCAGCGCGAAGGCTATCCTATCAGTCATCAATATAGCGGTTTCCGTAGTTATCAAACGCAGGTTACTCTTTATCAAAATTATGTCAATCAAGACGGGAAAGAAGCAGCAGATCGTTATTCTGCCCGACCTGGCTATAGTGAACACCAAACAGGCTTGGCATTTGACTTGATTGGCACAGACGGAAATCTAGTAACAGAAGAAAAGGCAAGTCGATGGCTTTTGAAACATGCAGCCGAATATGGTTTTGTCGTGCGCTATCTAAATGGTAAAGAAGACAAAACTGGATATATGCCAGAGCAATGGCATCTCCGCTATGTTGGAAAAGAAGCAAAAGCGATTGCAGATTCAGGACTATCTTTAGAAGAATATTACGGTTTTTCCGGGGGAGATTATAAGGATTAAAGTTGAACACAAGGAGACAATACACATGAAAATTTACACAATGAACCCTACTATTGATGTCGTGGAAACACCTGTTGAAGAAACTAACCGCATCATCCGTCATCCTCACTTAGAAGAAGGAAAAATAATTCCTGGACACAAGGCTGATGCTTTGGTGACTGTTGTCTGTCTAGAGGGAAAGGTTGATTTTACAGCATCTGGTCAAACCGTTCAACTTGTTCCCGGAAGTTTTTTAACCATGGAACCCAATGAACTTCATAGTTTATATGGTGTGAAAGATAGCCATGTATTGGTTATTCAGCAATTAAAATACTGAATGTGAAAAAAGGTAAAAACTTGGAAGTCATACTGTCGTAGATTCCAAGTTTTGTTGATTATATAAAAAACCTTTCCCAAAATTGGAAAAGGCTTATTATCAACATTTTTTGTAATGTAAATACGATTTTTATTTGAGACCGTATTTTTTGTTGAAACGATCCACACGTCCATCTGCTTGAGTGAATTTTTGACGTCCAGTATAGAATGGATGTGAGTCTGATGAAATTTCCACACGGATCAAAGGATAAGTGTTTCCATCTTCCCATTCAACAGTTTCGCTAGAATACTTAGTAGAACCACTAAGGAATTTGTAGCCGGTTGAAGTATCCATAAAGACAACAGGACGGTATTCAGGATGAATATCTTTTCTCATTTTTAAAAATTTCCTTTCTGCCATGGTCTCTCTGCGAGCCATAGATTCGTTACTTTGATAGTTTACCAAATTCTAGCGGATTTGACAAGTCTTTTCTACCAAATTATTTCCTTTTTGCCAATTCTTTCAATTCTTGATAAACTTCTTCGATTTCTTCTTTGGAGTAAGCATTGGCACCACTGGCAAGAGGATGACCGCCTCCGTCGTGTTTTTTAGCTACTTCATTGATCGGGATAAATTTACTCCGTAGTCGAACGCGGTAATTGCCATTTTCTTGCTCAACAAAAATTCCCCATAATTCAACACTGTCAATACGCCCTGGAGCTGAAACGATAGCGGAAGTATCAGCATCTGTTAAATGATTGGCTTTGAGAAGTTCCTGAGTTAAAATGACACGAGCTGCACCATTTTCATCGACTTCTAAATGGTCATAAACATAGCCTTGAAGTTTAGCGATTTGATAGCTGAAAGAGTCCATTTTTCGAGCCAAAGCAGCAAAATCAAAGGGATACTCGCGAAGTTTACTTGCGACAGCCATTGTGCGGGCAGTTGTGGCAGGATATAGGAAACGTCCTGTATCACCGACAATTCCAGCATAAAGCAATTTAGCAGAATAATCATCTAGTTTGAGTTTATTTTCCAATGCAAAGAGAGCAATTAACTCACTAGCACTACTAGAGCTAGTATCTACCCAAGAAATGTCCCCGTAAATATCATCGTTTGGATGATGATCAATTTTGATGAGAAAATCTCCTTTGTTGTACCGTTCGTCATCAATCCGAGCAGTATTTGCTGTATCACAAACAATAACTAAAGCATGTTTGTAATCATCATCTGAAACATCATCCATTTTAGCCATCCAAGCAAGAGTAGGTTCAGTCTTTCCTGCTACTTTAATCTTTTTCTCAGGGAAATTGACTTGAAGTAATTTTTTCAAACCGACTTGACTTCCTAAGGCATCAGGATCAGGTCGCATGTGACGATGAATGATGATTGTATCATATTCTTTAATTTTATGTAAAATTTGCTTGAAAATTTCCATATGATAACCTCCGCTCTACCTTTTATTCATTGTATCATAAGATGATTATTTTAAAAAGTAAAAGGGAAAAGTAGGGAACTTTAAGAGATTGGAAGTGCAACAATTTGTTCAATGTGTTATAATAAACTGATAGAATTTTTTTGGAGGAAATTATGGCTTTAGCAAAAATTGTATTTGCGAGTATGACAGGAAATACAGAAGAAATCGCAGATATTGTAGCTGATAAATTAAAAGAACTTGGTTTAGAAGTAGATATTGATGAATGCACAACGGTTGATGCAGAGGAATTTCTAGAAGCAGACATCGCAATCGTTGCTTCTTACACATACGGTGACGGCGAGTTGCCTGATGAAATTGTTGATTTTTATGAAGATTTAGCTAGTCTTGACTTGACCGGAAAGATTTATGGTGTTGTCGGATCGGGCGATACATTCTATGATGAGTTCTGTAAGGCCGTAGATGACTTTGATCGTGCTTTTGCGGCAACAGGTGCTGAAAAAGGCGCTGAAAATGTCAAAGTCGATCTATCAGCAGAAGATGAAGATATTGAAAATCTGGAGAAATTCGCTGAAGCATTAGCCGAAAAAGTACGGTAATCATGTAAGAAGGCTGGGAAATTTTCCTAGCCTTTTTTAGCTTAATTTATTCGATTTTAGGCATATATTCTGACATTTCTAATATAGAATAGTATAATAAGAGAAGAGAATTTGTATCAATGGGAGGAATGAGATGACGAAAGAACGAGATTATACCTTTGGATTTCATGACGATGTGAAACCTTTGTTCTCAACAGGCAAAGGTCTGACAGAAGAGGTTGTTCGTGAAATTTCTGAAATTAAAAATGAGCCACAATGGATGTTGGATTATCGCTTGCGTTCTTTAGAATTATTCCATAAATTGCCCATGCCTGATTTTGGACCAGATTTATCCGGCATACGATTTGATGATATTGTCTATTATCAAAAATTAAGTGGGGATCGGGCTAGAAGTTGGGATGAGGTACCAGATGAAATAAAGAAAACCTTTGAGCGTCTGGGGATTCCTGAAGCAGAGCGTCAATTTTTGTCAGGGGCTGTTGCTCAGTATGAATCTGAAGTGGTCTATCACAACATGAAAGAAGAATTTGCCAAGCAAGGCATTATCTTTACCGATACTGACACGGCAGTACAAGAATATCCGGATTTGGTAAAAAAATACTTTGGAACAGTCATTTCTAATGCAGAGCACAAGTTTTCCGCTTTGAACAGTGCTGTTTGGTCAGGTGGCACATTTATCTATGTTCCTAAAAATGTTCAATGTCAGGTGCCAGTTCAGACCTATTTCCGTATCAATGGAGAGAATGCCGGTCAGTTTGAACGCTCGCTCATTATCGTAGAAGAGGGTGGCTCTATTCAATACATTGAAGGTTGCACAGCGCCGACTTATACGACCAATAGTCTTCATGCTGCAAATGTGGAAATTATTGTCAAAAAAGATGCTTTTTTCCGCTATACAACGATTCAAAACTGGTCAGACAACGTTTATAATCTGGTGACAGAGCGTGGAACGGTTGAAGAAGGCGGTACTTTGGAATGGATTGACGGAAATCTGGGCAGCAAGGTCAATATGAAATATCCTTGTAGCATTTTGAATGGCCGCAATGCAAGAACTTCAGTCCTTTCCATGTCCTTTGCTAATTATGGTCAGCATTTGGATGCGGGTTGTAAAGTCTATCACAATGCGCCAAAGACTTCTAGCACATTGATTTCCAAGTCTGTTGCCAAAGACGGTGGTAAGACGGATTACCGTGGTCAAGTCCGTTTTGGCAAGAACAGTGCTGGTTCAAAGTCTCACATTGAGTGCGACACGATTCTTATGGATGGTGAATCCAGCTCAGATACCATTCCATTTAATGAAATTCACAATTCAAATGTTGCACTTGAACACGAAGCTAAGGTTTCTAAGGTTTCAGAGGATCAGCTTTATTACCTTATGAGCCGCGGTATTAGCGAAGAAGAAGCAACTGCTATGATTATCAATGGCTTTATGGAACCAATCACCAAAGAACTCCCAATGGAGTATGCAGTCGAACTTAATCAGCTCATCAATATGAGTATGGAAGGCTCTGTAGGATAAAAGTAAAAACAGTCGTGAGGCTGTTTTTTTGAAACAAGAGAAAGAAAAAAGCACCGAATCGGTGCACGCTTTTGCAAGCTTGAGTACGGACAAAGCCTTATTTTAACTTGCTGTGCTGTTTCGAATGGTTCCAAAACACAATACACTTTAATCATAGGACTTGCAAAATTTTTCAATCGTGCTATAATATTTTTTAGAGACATATCGCTGACTGGAATCTTTTAGAGAGCGCGTGGAGCTGAAAATCGCGCAGAGAAAGGCAGTTGAGACTACTCTGTTAGCTTTTATGCAAACATAAAACGGTGGCTACGTTAGAGCCAATCAGAGGTGTCAACAAACTTTTTTGTTGTACATGAATGAAGGTGGAACCACGTTGCGACGTCCTTTTCGGGATGTCGTTTTTTTTTTTATTTTGTTGAAGGGAGGAAAAGTTATGCTATATATGATTGGCTGATCACCCTGCAGCGGGAAATCAACGCTCGCTTCCCTTCTTGCTCGGAAGTACGATTTGCTTCATATCAAGCTGGATGATTTGGTAGATGAGATGATAGCTCAAGCAAGAGAGGACTTAAAGCCGATTTCCCTTCTGAGACAGGACAGAAATCCGGAACAAATCTGGATGAGAAATCCAGAAGAGATGGCAGATGAAGAATGGCGTTTTTATGAAGAGATTTTTCCTTATGTGACATCTTACTTGATAAAAAATCAAGACAAAGCCCTCTTGGTGGAGGGAGCAGGGCTTCTGCCTCACCTGATAAAAAGTCTTGAAGAACCAGCGGTTTCCTATCTATGCTTGACTCCGACAGTTGATTTTCAGAAAAAGCATTATAAGCAGAGAGAATGGGTTCCTTATGTTTTAGAGGGAACTTCCAATCCTGAGCAAGCTTTTGAAAACTGGATGCAGCGTGACATTCTTTTTGCCCAAATGGTGCGGAAGGAAGCTCAGAAATTAGGCTATCCCAGTCTCATGACAGACGGCAGTCAATCAATCGGAAAAGGAGACTGCTGAAGAGATTGCCAGGCGCTTAAAATTGCCCAATACAAATAAATAGATATTAAAGGAGAAAACTATGATTAAGATTACTTTCCCAGACGGCGCTGTTCGTGAATACGAAAGCGGCAGCACAACATTTGATATTGCTCAGTCTATCAGCAATTCCTTGGCAAAGAAAGCCTTGGCTGGTAAATTCAACGGCAAACTCATCGATACCACTCGTCCTATTACAGAAGACGGTAGCATCGAAATTGTGACACCTGACCACGAAGACGCCCTGCCTATCTTGCGCCATTCGGCTGCTCATCTCTTTGCCCAAGCTGCTCGTCGTCTCTTCCCAGACATTCACTTGGGTGTCGGTCCAGCTATTCAGGACGGATTTTACTATGATACAGACAATACCGCAGGACAAATTTCCAACGAAGACTTGCCTCGTATCGAAGAAGAAATGAAGAAGATTGTCAAGGAGAATTTCCCGTCAATTCGCGAAGAAGTGACAAAAGATCAAGCGCGAGAAATTTTCAAGAAAGATCCTTACAAGTTGGAATTGATTGAGGAGCATTCAGAAGATGAAGGTGGTTTGACAATCTACCGTCAAGGTGAATATGTGGATCTCTGTTGTGGACCTCATGTCCCGTCAACTGGACGTATTCAAATTTTCCATTTGTTAAATGTAGCGGGTGCTTACTGGCGTGGAAATAGCGATAATGCTATGATGCAACGGATTTATGGTACAGCTTGGTTTGATAAGAAAGATTTGAAAAACTATCTTCAAATGCGTGAAGAAGCGAAGGAACGTGACCACCGTAAGCTCGGTAAAGAGTTGGATCTTTTCATGATTTCTCCTGAAGTTGGGCAAGGTCTTCCATTCTGGCTTCCAGATGGTGCGACTATTCGTCGTATCGTAGAGCGCTATATTACAGACCGCGAAGTCAATGACGGCTACCAACACGTGTATACGCCACCGCTTGCAAGTGTGGATTTATACAAAACTTCTGGTCACTGGGAACATTACCAAGAAGATATGTTCCCGCCAATGGATATGGGAGACGGTGAACAATTTGTTCTTCGTCCGATGAATTGCCCACACCATATTGAGGTTTATAAAAACCATGTTCATTCTTATCGTGAGTTACCTATTCGTATTGCGGAACTTGGTATGATGCATCGCTTTGAAAAATCAGGTGCACTTTCAGGACTCCAACGTGTTCGTGAAATGACCCTAAACGATTCTCACTTATTTGTCATGCCAGAGCAAATTCAAGAAGAATTTAAACATGTGCTGGATTTGATGATTGACGTTTACAAAGACTTTAATATCACAGATTATCGTTTCCGTCTGTCTTATCGTGACCCGAATGACAAACATAAATATTTTGATAATGATGAAATGTGGGAAAATGCTCAACGCATGTTAAAAGGAGCAATGGATGACTTAGGTTTGGACTACTTTGAGGCAGAAGGCGAAGCTGCTTTCTACGGTCCTAAATTGGATGTCCAAGTAAAAACGGCTCTTGGAAATGAAGAAACCCTTTCCACTATTCAATTGGACTTCTTGCTACCAGAACGTTTCGACCTTCATTATGTTGGAGCAGACGGTGAAGAGCATCGTCCAGTCATGATTCACCGTGGTATTGTGTCTACTATGGAGCGCTTTATTGCTTACTTGATTGAAACATACAAAGGTGCTTTCCCAACTTGGCTTGCTCCTCATCAAGTGACGGTCATTCCAATTTCTAATGAAGCGCATGCTGATTACGCTTGGAAAGTAGCGAAAGAACTGCGCAATCGTGGTGTCCGTGTGGATGTCGATGAACGCAATGAAAAAATGCAATACAAGATTCGTCAAAGTCAAACTCATAAAGTTCCTTATCAATTGATTGTAGGGGACAAGGAACAAGCAGATGGTACGGTGAATGTCCGTCGTTATGGCAGCAAACAAACGCATACAGAAACACTTGCAGAATTTGTAGACCATATTTTGGCTGATATTGCTAGAAAATCACGCATAGATGATAAGGACAACTAAGCTAAAAAGTAGATGATAGGATGCAATGATGACACAGATGCATATAAAAATGTGCAACAGAGAATTATACCATATATTCTGTCATCTCACTTTACAATCTTTCAATTTCTGAGCTTAAGCTAGAAAAGATATAAATCAAAAACTCTATTTCTAAAAGGAATTTTCCCGATTAGAAATAGAGTTTTTTAGTTTATCATTGCCAAGCGTCATAATCAAATGTTTGTAAAATCGTATTCGTCATTTCTTCAGGTGTTTCTTTAGTGCCACTTGAAATCCAAAGTGAGATAATGCCCTCTACACTAGATAGAAAAACTTCAAGCGCATATTTTTCAGAAATAGTGAAATTTTCTTTTAAAAAGTGTTCGGTTTGAACTTTGTGCTGATCGTTCGTTAAAATACTAAGCATAAATTCACGGATTGTTTCACGGAAATTGAGGTAATGACTTTGAGAAACAGCATAAATCAGGTCATGGTTTTGTTGGAGATAGCTTAGATTTGTAATGATTGTTTGTAGTTTCTTCAAAATTTTTACGTAATTGGGTAATAATTTCTTCTTTTAGTGTTTCAATTAGGTCGAATTTATCAAGATAATGAAGGTAGAAAGTTCCACGGTTGATACCTGCTCGTTGACAGAGTTTACTAACGGAAATTGTTTCAAATTTTTCTTCTAACAAGAGCTGAATGAGGGCTTCTCTGATATGCTGCTTGGTTGCTGTTTGTCGATTTTGTACCATAATACTCCTTAAATGAACACTCTGTTGATAATTGATGATTGCCTTTATGTTAAGTCTATTTTATAATAAAGATAGGATTCAATCAACAAACAGCTTGTTTATTTAATTGGACATGGAAACTGAAAGAGGAAAAGGCGATGGCTTATATTGAAATGAAGCATAGTTACAAGCGGTATCAAATGGGAGACACAGAAATTATTGCCAACAATGATATCTCTTTTGACATCGAAAAAGGAGAATTGGTCATCATTCTTGGAGCTTCTGGTGCTGGAAAATCGACGATTCTGAACATTCTTGGTGGAATGGATAGTAATGACGAGGGAGATGTGCTGATTGATGGGCAAAATATAGCGCATTACAACGCTTATCAACTGACAGACTATCGGAGAAATGATGTTGGTTTTGTATTTCAATTTTATAATTTAGTTCCCAATCTGACGGCGCTAGAGAATGTTGAGCTGGCTTCAGAAATTGTTCAAGATGCGCAGGATGCAGCAGAGGCGTTAGCAGCAGTTGGGCTAGGAAATCGACTGCATAATTTTCCTACTCAATTATCTGGTGGTGAGCAGCAACGTGTTTCCATTGCGCGTGCCGTGGCAAAAAATCCTAAAATTTTGCTTTGTGATGAACCAACAGGTGCGCTAGATTATAAAACAGGTAAGCAAGTGCTGCAAATTCTTCAAGATATGTCACGCAAACAGAGAGCAACAGTGATTATCGTGACTCACAATGGTGCGTTAGCTCCGATTGCAGACCGCGTGATTCGTATGCATGATGCACGGATTCAGTCCGTCACTTTGAATGAACATCCTCAAGATATTGCAAGTCTAGAGTATTAGTGAGGAGTGGTGATATGAAAAAATCCATTCTAAATAAAGACATCTGGCTCTCTTTTCGTCAGTCCAAAGGACGCTTTCTGTCCATTATGTTTTTGATGATGTTAGGTTCTTTTGCGCTAGTGGGCCTGAAAGCAGCCAGTCCAGACATTGAAAATTCAGCCAATCGTTATCTTTCACAGATGAAAATGATGGATTTGGCAGTGATGTCAGATTATGGTATCAGCAAAGCTGACCAAAAAGAACTGAATGCAGTTCCAAATGCACAGGTAGAATATGGTTATTTTACAGATACGGTGGTTGGAGATAGCTCAACTTCTGTTCGAGTTTTTTCTCAGACAACTAATATTTCTAAGTTCAAGCTTGTCTCAGGTCATTTTCCAAGCAAGGAAAATCAAGTGGCTTTGGCTAGTTTTTATCAAGGAAAGTACAAGATTGGCGATAGCATTACTTTAAACGAGGAAGGAACCAATAAGTATGCTTTGAGACGGCATACCTTTACAGTGACAGGATTTGTCAATTCAAGTGAATTGGCTTCAACTATTTCTCTTGGCAGTTCTAACTCAGGGAGTGGTACCTTGTCTGCTTATGCAGTGGTGACGCTCAAAACGTTTCAAAGTCCAGTCTATACGGTCGCTCGTTTGAGATATAACAATTTAAAAACACTCAACTCCTTTGGAGATTCCTATAGAAAAAAGGTAAAACGGCATGAAGATGAGTTAGAAAAGCTACTGGCTGATAATGGAAAAAAACGTTTATCAGAGATAAAAGCCCAAGCACAGGCAAAAATTGCGGACGGAGAAGCAAAAATTCAAACTTCTCAACAAGCATTGGCAGATGCCCAGCAGCAACTAAGGAATGCGCAGGATCAAATTGATCAAAAAAGAGCAGATTTAGAGCTTGCTCAAGGTCAACTAACTGAAAAAGAAAACTTGCTTGCACAGGGCGCAGCTCAAATTGCACAGGCTGAGCAGACTTTGGAAAATACGAAAGAAAAATTAGATACAGCCGCCGCTCAACTGTCTTCAGGTTGGGCACAATTGAATCAAACGAAAACCCAATTAGATCAGGCAGCTAGTCAATTATCTGCTGCAAAAGAAAATGTAACAAATGCTCAAGCTACATTAGCTACAGCGCAGGCAGAATTGGAAAAAGGTCAAATGCAACTTGCAGCTGCAAAAACTAATTTGCAGACCAAAATAGCTGCGCTACAAGCACAAGGAATTGATCCAGCAACAGTGCCTGAAATTGTGGCAGCACAAACTCAACTAGCACAAGAAGAAGCAAAATTAAATCTTGCTCGTACAGAATTAGAGAAAAAGCAGGCTGAATTTCAAACTGGACTGTCGCAGTACAAAAGCCAAGAAGCGCTTTATAAAGCAGGACTTGCCCAATACCAATCTGCAGCTGAGGCATTGAATGCGAAACAAGCTGAATATGACGCAGGCTTAGCTCAATATCAAAGTGGTCAGGCAACCTTAAGAAATAAACAAACCGAGTACCAAGCAGGTCAAGCCCAATTGGCGCAAGCAAAACAACAAATCGCAGACGGTCAGGCGCAATTGGACCAAGCTCAGGCAACATTGAACGATAAAAAAACTGAATACGAAAAGCAAAAGAAAGATGCTGAAACAAAAATAAAAAATGGGCAAGCAGACATTCAAAAGGCAAAAGAGGAAGTAGCTGGTTTGTCTGTATCAACCTACCGTGTGTATACACGTCGGACATTTCCAGGAGCTGACGAGTACACAACAACGGGGAATCGTGCTTATGGAATCTCAGCTGTAGGAAATGCTTTTCCGATTGTACTATATCTGGTAGCTGCCCTTGTAACGGTAACGACAATGACACGTTTTGTCAGCGAAGAACGCACAAATGCTGGCGTTTTAAAAGCTTTAGGTTATCGGAATCAAGATGTCGTTAAGAAATTTGTCGTTTATGGCTTGGTTTCAAGTTTGTTAGGTACAGTAATGGGAAGTTTGTTAGGTACTTATTTCTTACCCTACATCTTAGGGAAAACTATTTTTAAGACATCAACTTATCCAGATTTGCGATTAGAATTTTATTGGGAAATTAGTCTCATTGCTCTTTTATGCTCGGTCTTGTGTGGTGTCGCACCAGCCCTTTATATTGCTCACAAAGAGTTGAAAGAAAAACCATCTCAATTATTGTTGCCCAAGGCACCTACCAAAGGCTCAAAAATCTTGCTAGAGCGGATTGACTTCATCTGGCGTCGGCTTAGCTTTACGCAAAAAGTGACGGCTCGAAATATCTTTCGTTACAAGCAAAGAATGCTGATGACCATTTTTGGTGTGGCAGGCTCCGTCGCCCTCTTATTTGCCGGTTTGGGGATGTCTTCTTCCATGGAAGGTATGGGAAATCGGCAGTATGGAGAAATTATCAAATACGATGCGGTCATTTCGCAAAAACATCATCTCAAATCAGACGAGCAAGCAGCAATCAATCATTTATTAGCAGATAAAAAAATAGCTAAAAAACGCGGTATTTATCAAGAAACATTTACCAAAAAAATCAAGGGTGCTAAAGATGAACAGTCTCTCGCGTTATTTGTGACAACAGGCAAGGATTTTCATCATTTCATAGAGTTATATGATAGTCAAAGCAAAGCGAGCTTGAACTTGTCTTCGCATGGAGCGGTCATTTCTCAGAAATTAGCAACCATTATGCATGTTTCTGTTGGAGATACTTTTGAGGTGACATCCGATGAAGGAAAACGCTATAAAATCAAAGTTTCTGGTATCACTGAAATGTACGCAGGGCATTTTATCTTTATGAATCAGGACTATTATCAAACGGTATTTGCTCGTAAGTTCCAAGAAAATGCTTATCTGATAAAATTGAAAGATTCCTCTAGCAAAAATGTGCAGGATACCGCAGCAGCCTTCATGAAATTAACTGGTGTGCGAGCAGTCGTACAAAATACGGGGATTTTGGAACAAATTGATGTCATTGTCAAATCTCTTGGCTTTGTAATGCAGATTTTAACTGTTGCCTCTATTTTACTAGCCATTGTGATTCTTTATAACTTGATGAATATCAATGTTGCAGAGCGGATTCGAGAATTATCAACGATTAAAGTATTGGGATTTCATAATAAAGAAGTCACGCTTTACATTTATCGAGAGACCATTCTTTTGTCTGTTATTGGTATTATTGTAGGCTTGTTTTTAGGAAATATTTTACATCGCTCCCTTTTAGAGACGATTGCCCCAGACGCCTTTCTTCTCAATCCGGCAGTATCGGTGTTTGTATATCTTGTACCAGTCTTTTCTATCATCATGATTTTGATTGTCTTAGGCTTTATGGTCAATGCAATATTGAGGCGTATTGACATGTTGGAAGCGTTGAAGTCGGTAGATTGATGAGGCAGTAAAACTTTCACTCAAACTTGGGAGTGGAAGTTTTTTCTTGGTTTGTTATAATATTTTATAAAGGACAGATGAAACGGTACAATGAAACGAAAAATTGCTTTATTATCAGATATTCATGGAAATGTAACGGCATTAGAAGCTGTTTTGGCGGATGCTAAAAAGGAACAGGTGACCGATTACTGGTTTTTGGGAGATTTATTGGCACCCGGAACGGGGCGAAAGAAAATTATTGACTTAATGGCTGCTTTACCGATTAGCCTTCAAGTGCGGGGAAATTGGGAAGATAGCATTTGGAATGCTCTTCATGGGAAATTAGATATCAGTCGCCCTAGTCATTTATATATGGTTTGTTTATGCCAGTATCTTTTGGAAGAAGTCACACCTGAAGAACTGAACCGATTGCATGAGCTGCCTTTGCAGCTTTTGACAAAAGTTGGCGATTTAGAAATTGCTGTGACTCATCATTTGCCAGATAAAAATTGGGGACGAGAGTTGATTCATATTGGTCAACAAGAGAATTTTGATCGCCTGTTTGAAGGTAACAATTGTGCCATTGCCATTTATGGTCATATTCATCAGCAATTTCTTCGTTATGCGACGGGGGGACAGATGATTATCAATCCGGGATCTATCGGTCAGCCGTTTTTTCTAGATGCTTGTTTGCGAAAGGATCTGCGAGCTCAGTATGCTATTTTAAAAATTGATGAACAGGGATTAGCAGATGTCGATTTTCGACGAGTGGCTTATGATGTAAATAAAGAATTGGAAATGGCTAGAACATTGAAGTTGCCTTATTATGAAGTATATTACGAAAGTCTGGTCAATGGAATTCATCATACGCATAATCATGATTTACTTCGAGCAATTAGTGAGCGAGAAGATTATGTTGCACATCTCAAGGAGTTTTTTGAGAAGTAACACTTGAAGTTACAACGTAAATAAAGTATACTAGTAATAGAATCTGCAAATGAAAGGAGTTTTACATGCAAATTTCGAGTCGTTTTACCATTGCCACGCACATGCTGACTGTTATAGCATTAGAATGTCAAAAACATAAGGTGACTAGCGATTTTCTAGCTGACAGCGTTGGAGTAAATCCTGTCATTATTCGCAAGACATTATTACAGTTGAAAAGTGCAGATTTGATTTCTGTTGCGCGTGGAACGGGCGGGGCTGTCATCAGAAAAGATTTAAAAGACATTACCCTCTTGGATGTCTATCAAGCAGTAGAAAGTCTGGGCAAATTTGGGCAACTCTTTAGCTTTCATGAGCATCCCAATCCATCTTGTCCCATTGGCAGAAATATTCACTTAGTTTTAGATGACAAATTAGCAGAAATTCAAGCAGCAATGGAAGAAGAACTGAGCAAGACCAGTCTGGCAGATGTCGTTGCATCTGCCCAAGAAGAGATAAAAAAACAATCCATTTCGTGAGAAATGGATTGTTTTTTGGAGAAAAAGAGGAGCTAAAAATAACAGTTGATTTCATAATCAAGAAAAACTTGCTGATAATCATAGAGGTCTTCCGGATGTAGAGCTTGCACATTTTCCATTTCATAAGAACGTTTTAGTAATTTATATTTATTTTCACCGAATTGATGAAAAGGTAAGAGTTGTACTTGATCAATAGATAATTTTTTAAATAAAATAGCAAATTGTTCGGCATCTTCTAGAGAGTCATTAAAGCTAGGGATAACAGGAATACGCAGGACAATGGTTTTTTGTTGCGAAAAAGCATAATGAATATTTTTGATAATTAGTTCATTTTTGACCCCTGTGACTTTGCGGTGATTGATGGTGTTATAATGCTTTAAGTCAGTATAGATAAAATCTACATACTGGAGCAAATCAACGAATTTGTTATGATCTACAAAGGCTGTCGTTTCAATTGCTGTATGGATACCTTTTTCTTTGGCAGCTTTAAGGATTGCTTTGGCAAATTCAAACTGAGCAAAGATTTCTCCACCAGACAAGGTCAGGCCCCCACTTGATTCTTCATAAAATTCTCTATCTTTGAGAACTTCTTTGATAATCTCTTCAACGCTTTTTTCCTCTCCCATGGTGATAGTCTTTTTGCTAGAAGCGTCTAACATGGGCTCAGGTTTAAATTTCTGAGATTCTGGATTGGCACACCAAGGACAGCGTAAAGGACAGCCTTTTAGAAAAACAGTTGTCCGAATTCCTGGTCCGTCGTGAATACTAAAATGTTGAATATTAAAGATGATTCCTTTTTCTGCACTCATGATGTACACTCTTTTCTTGCTTATTTTCTTTTATTATATCAAACAAACGAAAGAAAAACAATTACGAATGAAACTATTTTTTTGTTTTATTTATTCCTTAAATTCTGTTAAAATAAAGAATGAGGTGAATAAAATGGAACGTTTAGATGAAATCGTTAAGCTCGTTTCGGAGTTTGAAAAAATTGATGTTAATACTTTATCTGATAAATTAAAAGTCTCTAAAGTAACGATTCGGAAAGATTTGGATAAGCTGGAAATGAAAGGCTTGCTTCATCGGGAGCACGGTTATGCGGTCTTAAATAGTGGTGATGACTTGAATGTCCGGCTTTCTTTTCATTATGATACCAAGCGAAAGATAGCACAAGAAGCGGCAAAAATTGTTGCAGACAATGAAACGATTATCATTGAATCTGGTTCAACTTGTGCTCTGTTAGCTGAAGAAATCTGTCGTACTAAGAAGAACGTGAAAATTATTACAAATTCTTATTTTATCGCAGACTATGTGAGAAAAGTAGATTCTTGCAAGATTATCTTGCTAGGCGGTGAATTTCAGAACGATTCGCAAGTTACGGTCGGTCCTTTACTTAAGGAAATGATTCAATTTTTCCATGTAGAACATGCTTTTGTAGGGACTGATGGCTATGATGAAGAGCTTGGTTTTACAGGTAAAGATTTAATGCGTAGCGAAGTGGTGCAATATATGTCGGAAGCATCTGATAAAATGATTGTGTTAACAGATTCGAGTAAATTTGATAAAAGAGGGACTGTCAAGCGTTTTGGTTTGAAACAGGTTTCGCAGGTGGTAACCGATCAAGCTATTCCGACAGCAGCGGTTCAACGCCTAAAAGCAGCCAATATCAAATTGACTCTAGTCTGATAAGTAGAGGGAGATAAGATGAAAAGTGAAAGAAAAAGGCTATTAGCTAAGATTGCTTATCTTTATTATATAGAGGAGAAAAGTCAGGCAGAAATTGCAGCAGAGACAGGGATTTATCGGACAACTGTGAGTCGTATGCTGGCTGAAGCTAAAAAGGAAGGTATTGTCAAAATCGAGATTGAAGCCTTTGATGCGCGTTTGTTTCATTTAGAAAATGTAGTGAAAGAGAAGTATGGGTTAAAAGGACTTGAAATCGTAGCAAATCAAGTGGATGATTCACCTTCTGATTTGGAGCAGCGGTTAGCTCAATCAGCGGCAGGAATGCTTCGGGGGATGATTGATGACAATGCTAAAGTTGGATTTTCATGGGGAAAGAGTCTTTGTCTCTTGGTAGAACACTCGGGCAGTCGGCACTTGAATAATGTGCATTTTTTTCCATTGGCTGGCGGACCTAGCCATATTCATGCTCGTTATCATGTTAATACCCTCATTTACAGTATGGCTAATAAATACCATGGGGATTGTCGCTTTATGAATGCGACGATTATACAGGAAGACGAGATCTTAGCAAAAGGAATTTTATCTTCTAAATATTTTGATGACTTAAAAAGAAGTTGGCAAGAACTAGATGTGGTTGTTGTTGGTATTGGCGGACAAGTGGATGAAAAGAATCGGCAGTGGTTGGATATGCTGACGGCTGAAGATTTTCGTACAGTGGAAAATGAAGGAGCTGTCGGAGAAATTTGTTGCCGCTTTTTTGATGAAAATGGTGAGTTGGTTGATGAACAGTTGCAAAATCGAACAGTTGCTATTTCTTTAGATTATTTAAAAACAGTTCCTTACAGTCTGGCTTTCGCCTATGGTCGTCAAAAAGCTGCCGCTATTTTGGCGGTTTTACGTGCTGGGTATGTCAACCATTTAGTTACAGATGAAGCAACTATTTTAAAAGTGTTGGAATTGGATAATAGTGCAGTTAATTAATTAGTAGTTTATAACAATTCTCCTTTTTCTCATTATTTCATTTTCAAAAGGTCAAGAATAATGATTCTGACCCTTTTTATTTTACTCTATAAGCACAAATGTGCGATAAATATAAAAAAAGAGAATTTGTTCAGTAATATATTGACGGAATAAGAGAAAGATGATAAATTTGAGTTACAAACAAAAATAAAACGCTTTCAAATAAAAGAAAGATATATTTTGTAAATAAAAATAGGAGTAACGTTAAATATGGAAGTGATTGTAGCTGATCAAATCATTATGGGGTTAATCTTGCATGCTGGAGATGCCAAACAGCATATTTACCAAGCTTTGTCATTAGCAAAAAATGGTGAGTTTGAAAAGTGTAATGAGTATCTAGAATTGGCAGATCAGGCATTATTAGAAGCTCATAATCTTCAAACGGAGTTTTTGGCACAGGAAGCGGGGGGAACAAAGACAGAAATTACAGCTTTGTTTGTCCACTCTCAGGATCATTTGATGACCAGTATTACAGAAATTAATCTTATCAAGGAAATCATTGACTTGAGAAAAGAATTACAAGTGAAAAAATAAATCATCAGGAGGATGAAGATATGATTAAAATTGGGTTGTTTTGTGCAGCAGGTTTTTCAACAGGAATGTTGGTCAATAATATGAAAATAGCTGCGAAAGAAGCTGGTTTAGAGGTTGAGATTGATGCTTATTCTCAGGCCAAGTTAGCAGATTATGCACCAAACTTGGATGTTGCTTTGTTAGGACCACAAGTAGCTTATACTTTGGATAAGTCAGCTGCCATTTGCGAAGAGAACCATATTCCAATTGCGGTCATTCCAATGGCGGACTATGGCATGCTAGATGGTAAAAAAGTATTGAATCTCGCTTTGGGGCTTTTGGAACAAAAACAAGGAGCTTAGTTATGGCTAAAATAGATACTCAAAAAATTATTGCGCCGATTATGAAATTTGTCAATATGCGCGGTATTATTGCCTTAAAGGATGGTATGTTGGCAATTCTGCCCTTGACAGTTGTTGGAAGTATCTTTCTGATTGTAGGACAGTTACCGTTTGAAGGACTCAATCAGGCGATTGCAGGCATTTTTGGAAAAAATTGGACCGAGCCGTTTATGCAGGTTTACTCAGGAACTTTTGCGATTATGGGTTTGATTTCCTGTTTTTCTATAGGATATTCTTATGCTAAAAATAGTGGTGTAGAGCCTCTGCCGGCAGGTGTGTTATCTGTGTCTTCTTTCTTCATTCTTTTAAAATCTTCTTATATTCCAGAAAAAGGTGAAGAAATTACAGACGCGATTGCCAAGATTTGGTTTGGCGGTCAGGGGATTATTGGAGCCATTATTATTGGTTTGGTTGTCGGTAGTATCTATACCATGTTTATTCAAAAACATATTGTTATTAAGATGCCAGAGCAAGTTCCTCAAGCGATTGCCAAGCAATTTGAGGCTATGATTCCAGCTTTTGTGATATTCTTCCTTTCCATGGTAGTCTATATTCTTGCTAAAATGCTGACAAAGGGTGGTACTTTTATCGAAATGATTTACGGTGTGCTTCAAGTACCGCTGCAAGGATTGACTGGTTCCCTTTACGGTGCAATCGGTATTGCCTTTTTCATCTCTTTCCTATGGTGGTTTGGTGTACACGGACAATCTGTTGTCAATGGTGTAGTGACCGCTCTCTTACTTTCAAATCTGGATGCTAATAAAACCTTGCTTGCTGCTGGAAAGTTATCTGTTGGAAAAGGTGCTCACATTGTCACTCAGCAATTCTTGGATAGTTTCCTTATTTTGTCTGGTTCTGGTATTACTTTTGGTTTGGTGGTAGCCATGCTCTTTGCAGCTAAGTCTAAACAATACAAAGCACTAGGAAAGGTTGCTGCTTTTCCAGCAATCTTTAATGTCAATGAACCAGTTGTGTTTGGGTTTCCAATTGTTATGAATCCCGTCATGTTCTTGCCTTTTATTCTTGTACCTGTTTTAGCGGCTGTAATTGTTTATGGTTCTATAGCAATTGGCTTTATGCAGCCATTTTCAGGGGTGACCTTGCCATGGAGTACACCAGCTATTATTTCTGGTTTCTTAGTGGCAGGATGGCAGGGTGCTCTCATCCAAGTTGTCATTTTAGCTATGTCCACTCTCATCTATTTCCCATTCTTTAAATTCCAAGACAATCTTGCTTACAGTAATGAACTGAAAGCGGAAGGATAAACTACATTGTATCACTGTAAAGAAATTATTTTAATGTTGATTGAGCACAAATGTGCAAAAAATCTTTAATTTGATACTTGATTATAAATAATTGAATTTTTGTATCTTGCATGCTACAATAGTTACGAAAGAAATAAAAATAATTTCATAAGAAAGGTTGTGCTGTGATGGCTAATGTAAAAGAAATAGAAAAAACGACGATACAAACGAATTATTTTGGTAGTTTAACGGACCGAATGAACAAGTATCGGGAAGATGTGCTGGACAAGAAACCTTATATTGATGCTGAACGTGCTGTTCTTGCAACAAGAGCTTATCAAGAGCATAAAGAAAAGCCAAATGTTCTGAAGCGTGCTTATATGCTTAAGGAAATTTTGGAAAATATGACGCTTTATATTGAAGATGAGACCATGATTGTTGGAAATCAGGCTTCATCTAATAAAGATGCACCTATTTTCCCAGAGTATACTTTAGAATTTGTACTCAATGAATTAGATCTTTTTGAAAAGCGCGACGGTGATGTTTTCTATATTACAGAGGAAACCAAAGAACAAATCCGGAACATCGCTCCCTTCTGGGAAAACAATAACCTCCGTGCTAGAGCTGGGGCTTTACTTCCAGAAGAAGTTCAGGTTTATATGGAAACTGGCTTCTTTGGCATGGAAGGAAAGATGAACTCTGGTGATGCTCACTTGGCAGCCAACTATCAAAAATTGCTTCAATATGGTTTGAAAGGTTTTGAGGAAAAAGCTCGGGCAGCTAAGGAGGCCTTGGATTTAACAGATCCGGCTAGTATTGATAAATATCATTTCTATGATTCAATTTTCATTGTAGTGGATGCTGTGAAAGCTTATGCGAATCGTTTTGTCAAATTAGCTCAAGATATGGCAGAGTCTGCAAGCCCAGAGCGCCGTCAGGAATTATTGGAAATTGTTCGAATTTGCTCCAAAGTGCCTTACGAACCAGCGGAAACGTTTGCTGAAGCTATTCAGTCTGTCTGGTTTATCCAGTGTATTTTACAGATTGAGTCTAATGGTCACTCCCTCTCTTATGGGCGCTTTGACCAATACATGTATCCTTATGTTAAGTCGGACTTGGAAGCTGGTCGCGAGACGGAAGAAAGCATTGTCGAACGCTTAACCAATCTTTGGATTAAGACAATTACGATCAATAAAGTACGCAGTCAGGCTCATACTTTCTCATCTGCTGGTAGTCCTTTGTATCAAAATGTGACAATTGGTGGACAAACACGTGATAAGAAAGATGCTGTAAATCCCCTTTCATATCTGGTTTTGAGATCTGTTGCACAGACGCATTTGCCACAGCCGAACTTAACAGTTCGCTACCATGCTGGTCTAGATGCTCGTTTTATGAACGAATGCATAGAAGTTATGAAACTAGGTTTTGGAATGCCTGCTTTCAATAATGACGAGATTATTATTCCGTCCTTTATTGCCAAAGGCGTTTTGGAAGAAGATGCATACGACTACAGTGCTATCGGCTGTGTGGAGACAGCTGTGCCAGGTAAATGGGGCTACCGTTGTACGGGAATGAGCTATATGAACTTCCCTAAGGTGCTTCTCATCACTATGAACGATGGAATTGATCCCGCATCTGGCAAGCGTTTTGCACCAAGCTTCGGTCATTTTAAAGACATGAAGAGCTTTGCTGAGCTGCAAACGGCTTGGGACAAGACTTTGCGTCACTTGACTCGTATGAGTGTCATCGTGGAAAACGCGATTGACCTTTCTCTAGAAAGAGAAGTACCAGATATTCTCTGCTCAGCTTTGACAGACGATTGTATCGGTCGTGGAAAGCATTTGAAAGAAGGCGGAGCTGTCTATGACTATATTTCTGGTCTCCAAGTCGGTATTGCCAATCTATCAGACTCACTAGCAGCAATCAAGAAGCTAGTCTTTGAAGAAGGAAAACTGACTCCAGCTGAACTCTGGCATGCGCTTGAAACGGACTATGCAGGTGAGCGTGGCAAGGAGATTCAAGAGATGTTGATTTCTGATGCACCGAAATATGGTAATGATGATGATTACGCTGATAAGCTGGTGACTGATGCTTATGATATTTATGTGGATGAAATTGCTAAATATCCAAATACCCGTTATGGACGCGGTCCAATTGGCGGTATCCGCTATTCAGGAACATCTTCTATTTCAGCCAATGTTGGTCAAGGTCGCGGTACTTTGGCGACACCAGATGGCCGCAATGCAGGAACACCGCTCGCTGAAGGCTGTTCTCCATCTCACAATATGGACAAGAATGGTCCGACTTCTGTATTGAAATCTGTTTCTAAATTGCCGACAGATGAAATCGTTGGGGGGGTTCTGCTCAATCAAAAAGTGAATCCTCAGACCTTGTCTAAGGAAGAAGATAAAATTAAATTGATTGCTTTACTTCGTACGTTCTTTAACCGTTTGCACGGTTATCATATTCAATACAATGTTGTTTCTAGAGAAACCTTGATTGATGCGCAAAAACATCCTGAAAAACACCGTGATTTGATTGTGCGTGTTGCAGGATATTCGGCATTCTTCAATGTACTCTCCAAAGCAACACAAGATGATATTATCGGACGTACAGAACACACATTATAAAAGAGGTCCAGTTTATGGAATTCATGCTTGATACATTAAATGTAGAAGAAATAAAAAAATGGTCGCAAGTTCTCCCCTTGGCAGGAGTGACTTCTAACCCGACCATCGCTAAAAAAGAGGGGGAGATTGATTTCTTTAAACGCATCCAAGAAGTTAGAGAAATTATTGGGGAAGCTCCTTCCATTCATATTCAGGTTGTTGCCAAAGATTATCAGGGAATTTTAAAAGATGCCGCTGAAATTCGCAAGCATTGTAGTGGAAATGTGTTTGTCAAAGTACCTGTAACCCCTGAAGGGTTAGCCGCTATAAAAGTTTTAAAAGCAGAAGGTTACAAGATTACGGCAACTGCTATTTATACCATTTTCCAAGGTTTGTTAGCCATTCAAGCAGGCGCAGATTATTTAGCTCCTTATTATAACCGTATGGAAAATTTGAACATTGATTCAGATGTAGTTATTGGCCAATTGGCAGATGCGATTGCGAAAGAAGGTTCATCTAGCAAAATTTTAGCAGCTTCCTTTAAAAATGTAGGACAAGTCAACAAGGCTTTTGCTGATGGTGCCCATGCTATTACAGCAGGTGCGGATGTCTTTGAAGCAGCTTTTGCTATGCCGTCTATTTCAAAGGCAGTAGATGATTTTGCAGCAGATTGGTCATTCATTCATGGTCAAAAGTACATCTAATCTCCATTTTTGCGTAGGAAGAGGTATTTTATGAGAACTTTTGCAAGCCCTTCTCGCTATATTCAAGGTGAAGATGCCTTATTTGAAAATGCAAAACAGATTTTGAACTTAGGAAACCATCCAGTTTTGCTTTGTGACAACACTGTTTATCAAATTGTAGGAAAGAAGTTCCAATCCTATCTTACTCGCTATGGACTTCATGTATTGCATGTCAGTTTTAATGGTGAAGCTTCGGATAATGAAATCAATCGGGTAGCTGCTTTAGCTGAAAAAGATGGAGCAGATCTAGTGATTGGTCTTGGTGGTGGAAAAACAATTGACAGTGCTAAGGCAATTGCAGATTTATTGGGAAGTCCTGTCGTGATTGCACCGACTATTGCTTCGACAGATGCACCAACATCAGCTCTTTCAGTAATTTATACCGAGGAAGGAGCATTTGAAAAATATATTTTTTACACCAAGAACCCAGATCTTGTTCTAGTAGATTCAAAGGTCATTGCTCAAGCTCCAAAGCGCTTGTTAGCTTCTGGAATTGCAGATGGTTTAGCGACTTGGGTTGAAGCGCATGCGGTTATGCAGGCAAATGGAGAGACCATGCTGGGACAAAGACAGACTTTAGCAGGCGCAGCTATTGCTCAAAAATGTGAAGAAACTCTTTTTGCAGATGGTTTACAAGCACTGGCTGCTTGTGAGGCGCAGGTGGTAACACCAGCTCTTGAGCATATCATTGAGGCTAATACGCTTCTCAGCGGTGTTGGTTTTGAAAGTGGTGGATTGGCTGCTGCTCATGCCATTCACAATGGATTTACAGCTCTGACTGGTGATATTCATCATCTGACTCATGGAGAAAAAGTAGCTTATGGAACGCTAACACAGCTCTTTCTTGAAAAACGTCCAAAAGAGGAGTTGGAAAAATATATTCGTTTCTATCAGAAAATTGGTATGCCTACGACCTTGGCAGAAATGCATTTAGAAAATGCCAGCTATGATGATTTGCTCAAGGTTGGTAAGCAAGCTACTATTGAAGGTGAAACCATTCATCAAATGCCTTTTAAAATCTCTGCTTCAGATGTTGCTACTGCCATTTTGGCAGTTGATCGTTATGTAAACTCCTTATAAAAATAAAGGGAACTATATACCAGTTTACACCACTAACAACATATTGTATTTATGAGAATATCAAAAAAGTCGATTTCCGTTTTGGAAGTCGCCTTTTCAATTTTAATAGTTGTTCCCTTTTGAAGAGTTGTGCTTTTTACATAATAGTTGGCAATTTTCAGGGACAGTTTTTCCACCTAAAGACCACGGTGTAATATGGTCGCCTGCTAGCTCTTTAAGAGCATACTCCCTGTTGTTTCCTTCATCCACACAATAAACGCAGTGATGGCTCTGTTCTTCATATTTTTGCTTGATGGTTTTATCATCAAAAGCTCTAAGTTGGAGATATTTGGAATCTCCGTAAATGATGTACTGATAAATCCCTTTCATTTTAGTTGTGACTTCATCATCATTTACCAACTCTGCAATTTTTTCGTTAATGACAGAAGCACTATTTTTAATGATATTGTTGTCTAACTGTCCTAATTGATATTCTTTGTAGATTGTTCCCCAATCCATCCCTTTCAAACTGTTTTGATAGCTTATAAACTTTCCACGAACCCATTCAATTATGGCAGAAAAATTTTGCCATAATTCAGAAGCATCTGCATCTCCTTGATGCTTCAACATATAATCTTCGATTGTATTTGTACTATCGTCATTATCATTTTGTGAAGCCCATTTAATAGCAGTTTGTAGATACTCTTGTCTATTCCAATTACCATTTAATAGTGGTTCTGCTTTATCGTTATTCGGATTTTCGTCAGCAAGTACAACGCCACGTCCACTTTTTGTTGAAAATCTTTGTTTGGCGTTAGAAAGCCAAGTGCCAGTGTAAGCGGAATTTCTTAGCTCTTGTTCATTTAATGGTTCTCCTGCTGTATTTATAACGTGAAACCATTTCATTTTTTCAGATGCTGTTCCTTCACAAACATATATATCTAATTCATAATCAAGAATTTGAACTGCTAAGTCAGTTAGGTTCATTTGAAGATTTGGGAAATCTTGTTGTGGAGCACTAGACGGAAATTTGTTTGATTTTACAGAATAATTTCCCATAACATAGTTACAAATAGCTAAAATACGCTGTTGACCATCAAGAACTTCATATTGCCCATTTCCCAAGTCGACCCAGTACATGATACCTAAAGGACACTCGTCTAAAACGGTTTGGATTACAGCTTGTCTCTTATCTTCGTTATATACGCTATTTCTTTGATAAGATGGACGGATATTTAAGTTGCCATTATATCCTTTTACAGCATCTGTTGTTGCGCCATCATCATTATTTGTATAACCACTAGCTAAATCTCGAATAGTAAATGGTTTATTTAGTAAATCTCTTAATCTAGTTACTTTCATTATATCATCTCCTTTGTTAATAACCTCTGTCTTCCGCACGACTGATAGGATTTAAGTTTCTTATAAAGATACGTTTATAAACATTTTTGTCATTGAAACTAACATTGAAACTCTCTCCTTGTTTATGGTATGGTTCACCAGGATCTCCGTATGAATATGAACAACCTAATATTTCAAATTCTCTTGGATTGAACTTATCAATGAAAGTAATAGGAACGCCCATCATTCCTTCATAATCAATTGGTATATCTTTTACGTTATCTATATTTATTCCATTATAATTATCATATTTTGGGTATTTCTCTTCAAATCCTTTATAATATTTATGAGCTTTTGTTTGGTCGAACTTATCTCCAATATGCCACAAGCCATCATGACGCTTTTGTAAATCTAAGTTAGTGTACCAACAAGCCATAATATGCTTGACTCTTCTGCCATCTTCGTCTAATTTCTCATAATTTGCATCATCTGGAACATAAAGCCAAAAGTCTGAATTCATACTTCTAGCACCAATCCAAATTTGATTATTCTTGATTAAAGGGAATACTTCTTTGTAAGTTACCGCATTCTTATTTCCAACAACAATAAATGATTTATTGTTGTTGATTAGTTGGCTAATATACTCCTTAAACAAACTAAACGGAGGGTTAGTAATAACAATGTCCGCTTCTTTCAAATAGTTTATACTGTCCTCGCTTCGAAAATCTCCAGCGGTATACTCATCATCTCCATAAATAGTTTCAATATTTCCAGTTTCCATATTGAAATCATCGCCACCTTCATAAATCAGAGCATACGACGGTTCGCTATCCTTTTGAAAATGTGTTGCTATCAGTTTTTTAAGACCCAGACTAGCAAAATTGTTATGAAAATAACGCCAAAAATTTGATTGTGTTGGGTCATCACAATTACAGTAGATAACTTTATCTCTAAAATGTTCCCTATAATGCCCCATTTCCTCAGCAATATCTTTATAGCGAGTATAAAACTCATCATTTTTTACTTTTTTAGCCTTGTGTAGTGAGCCAGCCATTATGCCACCCCACTTTCGTAGGGAGTATAAAAGGCTTCTTCACAAAAATGTGAAAAAGCCTGTTTTAGAGCTTTACAAAAAACACGTCCGATTACATAATCAGCGTGAGCTGTGAGCTGTGAGCTGTGAGCTGTGAGCTGTGAGCTGTGAGCTGTGAGCTGTGAGCTGTGAGCTGTGAGCTGTGAGCTGTGATTGCGTTCATAATACTTAATTTCCTTTATTTTTGATACTTCTATTATATCAAAATTTTGGCTTTTTTTGCATAGTAGAAGTTTACATTTTTATTGACAATCATTCTTGTTTTCGATATAATATAATCAAGAAGTAAGGAGTACCAGTTATGAAGTTTGAGTTTAAGTCATTATTTGATTTACAATCTGCTTTTCCAGACGAACAGTCATGTATTGACCATTTAGAAAATATGATTTGGGGCGATATGATTATCAGCCCTTTTGATGCTACCTCAAAGGTCTACAAATGCAAAGGTAACAAATACCGTTGCAAAAATACTGGAAAATACTTCAATGTCAAGACTGGTACTCTTTTTGACAATACTAAAATTGAACTTCGTAAATGGTTTATGGCAATTTGGCTTGTGACTTCTCACAAAAAAGGAATCTCATCTGTGCAATTATCAAAAGATATTGGTGTTACGCAAAAAACAGCTTGGTTCATGCTGCAACGTATCCGTAAGTGTTTTAGTTCTGAAAACAACAATAGTCTTGATGATGTTGTGGAAGTTGATGAAACCTACATAGGTGGTAAAAATAAGAATCGTCATAACTCCAAAAAAGTCAAAAATGCTCAAGGGCGTTCATTGAAAGACAAATCTGCTGTAGTAGGCATGGTACAACGTCAAGGTAAAGTTAATGCTCATCATGTACCAGATACAAAGACGAAAACATTGACTGAACAGATTGTCAAATATGTAAAGGAAACAGCTCGACTTTACACAGATGAATGGCTGGGTTATAATAAAGTGGCTAAGATGTATAATCATGACTTTGTTAATCATGGAATTAGTGAGTATGTGCAAGGTGATGTTTATACCAACACGATTGAAGGCTTTTGGGCTGGATTGAAACGTGGAGTATTAGGAATTTACCATTCGTGGTCTAAGAAATATCTTCAAGACTATGTAGATGAATTTGTTTTTCGTTATAATACTCGTAACTATTCGGATAGTGAGCGTTTTAATCTCCTGATTTCAAATGCCTGTGTCCGAACTAAATACAGGGAGCTGATTTATGGCTACTAATACATTACATGACCTACATTTTGAATTGGAAAGGTCTATCGCTCGTAGAGTTGATAGTAAGCTGATTGGTTATCAGGTCAGTCTTTCAGATGGTTTTTACAATAAATACACCAAACTCTGGGATAAGACCTATTCCTTTGATTTTGTTACTAAACATCGCTCTTTTTATACTCAACTGACAAAACGTTGTGTTTATGATGTACTTGGAGATAGTCAAAAGAAAATTGACAGAAAGGCTATTGCCAAACAAATGGCAGAGTTAGAAGCTTTGGTTGATATTGCAGAAAGTAAAGAGGAGTTTCAGAACTTTTTTGAGAAAAAATACAGTCTCAAATTTCCTGATTTGAACGATTGCATTTATCAGAAGAAAAAAGAGTTATCGGATTTTGACAAAAAACTTTGGATAGCGATGCACTATAACCTTAGAAAAGATGAGGGGGAATAATAATGACAACATGGTACGATTACATGGTGAGAGCTAGTGAACATGCTGGAAGTAACGGTGATTTGTGGTTTCGCTATCTTTATAAGGTCATTAAAGATGAGGAGACTAAACTAACTACTGATGATGTAGAGCAATTGTTGAAAAATCCTACCTTAACACCTTTCCAAAAAATAACCCTTCAAGATGCTTTAACAGAAGGTACACACACAAGAGAACACGTTTTGCAGGCGAACCGTAAAAGTAAGCCAAAAGATATTTTGAAACTCTTTAGAGAGGGTAACTATGGATAAGAAAGTTTTATTTGAAGCTTTCAATACAGAATTAGCTAAGGAAAATATCAGCCTCGAGATTATCTGTGTTGGTGGCTTTGTCCTCGAATACTACAACCTTCGAGGAACAAAAGATGTTGATGCTTTTTATCAAGAAGATGCTAAAATCAGAAGCATTATTGAGAAAGTTGGCGATGATTTTGGTGTGAACGAACCTGAAGAATTATGGTTGAATAATAACGTTGCTAATATGAATAGAGTACCACCGCGGTCAATCTGTGAGAAGGCATTTAGCTATTCAAATTTGACTGTTTTTGTACCACCATTATCCTACATTCTTGGTATGAAGCTAGAAAGCGGACGAGATAGGGATAGACAAGATGCAGGAGATATTATTAAGTTAATCAAAATCCGTTCCATAAAAGATGTTACCAACAAGCTCAAAGAATATGGTTTTCAACCAGACCTTTCATTGATATTGGAAGTATTTGAGATAGCCTATGGTATGGAATGGTTAGCAGAATACATGACCGAACATCCAGATGGATTGAGATAAACTAAAAGACGATTTCCGCTTGGAAGTCGCCTTTTTTGATATTCTCGTAAGTACTATATATTGTGTCTAGTGTAAACTGGTATATAGTTCCCATCTATTATAATGGAAAAATTATTGGCGGAATACATGATGGTAGATTACTTGTTAAACCCGTGCAGATATGCCAAATGTAGTGTATGACTTGCCGTATGATGGAGCAAAAGAAATAATTCTTGATTATAGTAGAATTTTGAACGAAAAAATTCAATTATGATAGAGTTAAAAAATGACCTTGTCCCTCTTGAACGAGGGACAAGGTCATTTTTGTTATCTCAGTATTCATTTGATAAGAAATTGTTTACTTCATCGTTGGGAAAAGCAATACGTCACGAATAGAAGTGACATCTGTCAACAGCATAATTAAGCGGTCAATTCCAATTCCGAGGCCTCCAGTTGGCGGCATGCCGTATTCAAGAGCTTCTACGTAATCGTAGTCAATGCCAGTTGCTTCGTCATCTCCGAGTTCCTTAGCTTTGGCTTGCGCTTCAAAACGCGATAATTGGTCAATTGGGTCGTTCAACTCTGTAAAGGCGTTGGCAAATTCGCGTCCAACGATAAAGAGCTCAAAGCGGTCTGTAAAGCGTGGGTCATCTGCATTTTTCTTAGCTAGCGGAGACACTTCTACTGGATGACCATAGATAAATGTAGGCTGAATTAAGGTATCTTCAACAAAGTCTTCAAAGAAAGCATTGATAATATGACCAACCGTAAAGTGTTTTTCAACCGTTACATGATGTTCTTTAGCCAGTGCAGTCGCTTCTTCGAGAGTCATATCTTTCCAGAAATCAATGCCAGTTTGTTCTTTAATGGCTTCTAGCATGTGTTTACGTGCAAATTTGCGACCGATAAAGATTTCAGTACCTTGATAAGGGACACTTTCAGCATCTGTGACAGCTTTCGCTGCACTTTGGATAATTCCTTCTGTCAAGTCCATGATATCTCCAAAGTCTGCATAAGCTTGATAAGCTTCAATCGTAGTGAATTCAGGATTGTGAGTGGCATCCATTCCTTCGTTACGGAAAATGCGTCCCATTTCATAAACACGTTCCATACCACCAACAATCAGACGTTTTAAGTGCAATTCAGTTGCGATACGAAGTACCATATCAATATTTTGTGCATTGTGATGAGTAATAAATGGACGAGCAGCAGCACCACCAGCTTCATTATGTAAAACGGGTGTTTCAACTTCAAGGAAGCCTTGGTTATCAAGATAACGGCGAATTTCTGAAACGATACGACTGCGAGTTACGAAGCGTTCAAAGCTTTCCCGATTGGAAATCAAATCCAAATAACGTTTACGATAAATCGTTTCAACATCTGTTAGTCCATGGAATTTTTCAGGCAATGGACGAAGTGCTTTAGAGAGATGTGTAATGTGAGTTGCTTTAATCGAAAGTTCTCCCATATCTGTGCGCATGATCTCACCTTCGATACCAAGGAAGTCGCCAATATCCGCTTTTTTAAAAATTTGATAATTTTCTTCACCAACAGTATCTTTTCTAACATAGATTTGAATTTGACCTTCACGGTCTTGGATATGAGCAAAACCGACTTTGCCTTTCCCGCGCTTGGTCATAAGTCGTCCCGCAATGGTAGCAGTTTCCGCTAATTCATGTAGCTCTTCTTTTGTTTTATCACTATATTTTTCTTTTAATTGGGCAGAATCTGCAGTACGTTCAAAACGTTTACCAAATGGGTCAATGCCTTGTTCTGCTAAAGCAGCCATTTTTTCACGACGAATCAGCTGCTGGTCATTTAATTCTTCAATATGTTCAGTAGTCATATTCTTCCTCCTAAAGTTTACCTTCCTCATTCTATCATAAATAAGGCAGAAATTCATCTATAAATAAAGAAAAACCGTGATTTTATACGCTCACGGTTTCAATTGTTTTTAAGTGATCAACATTGTTCCAATCAAGAAGTGTAAAATGCTCAAAATCTTGCGTTTCAAGAATGGTGACACTTCCATTTGTAAGACCACCCTGCTGGCGAAGTTGAGCAAAGTCATAACCTAGTAATAAACGTAAAGAAGCAGTTAAATTCGCTCCATGACCAACAAAAAGAAGATTTTTATAAGATTGCCCTTTTTGTGATTTAATGAAGTCTATTGTACGTCGTGTAGTATTGTAGACTGATTCTGCACCAAAAATAGAGTTGTTAAATTTCGCTAGATTGTGACGGAAAGCTTCCATTTGGTGAGGATAGATAGCCGTAATCGTAGAAACTTTTTGTCCTTCTAGGGATCCTAGTTGCCATTCACGTAGCTCGGCATGTGGCTCAACGACTTGTGAAAAATGATTTTCACTATTGATAATCTGTGCAGTTGCCATTGCGCGTGGTAAATCACTTGAAAAAATCTTGTCAAATTTAATGTGAGCCATGTGTTTTCCAAGCAAGTGCAATTCTTCAATAGAAGTCTCAAGCAGCGGTGAATCACCATTGGCTCCTTGAAAGCGTCCTTCTAAATTCCATTGAGTTTTTCCGTGTCGAATGAAGTAGAGTTTCATACAGTTTCCTTTCTATTTTGAATCCTCTTTTAAATCTGCAAAGGTCGCCTCGACAAAATGAGCTAAATCCTCTGCGTTAATTTCAATACTGTGTCCTAATTCTCCAGCCGATACGATAATAGTTTCGTCTGTTAAAGCCGAATTGTCAATGTAAATAGGAAAGTGGTGTTTTTGACGAATGCCGACAGGATTATTTGCTCCGTGAATGTAGCCAGTTGTCTTGTCTAAATCTTTTTGCGAAATCATGCTTACTTTTTTGTTACCAGATATTTTGGCCAGCTTTTTTTCAGCTAGATGTTCTGTTATGGGCAAAATCCCAATAATTGTCCCTGTTTTATCGCCTGTTAGAGCCAATGTTTTGTAAATCTGTGAGCGCTCTATTCCTTCAGGCAATTGTCCTTCTAAAGCATTGATTTGGAGCCCTTTGTGAGGGATTTTTGCTTTTGTCAAAATTTGTTCTACAAGAGTTTTCTTAATTTTTGTTTTTTTAGCCATTATTTATACTTTTCCTCCAATTGGCTCATCCAAGCGCCCAGCCAAGTTCCTAATCCAAAGAAGAACGCAGCAGTAACGAAGGTGATGATAGAAGTATTAGCATAATGAATACTTTCGCTATTCCCAGGGTTTGGTACCAAGATGAGAACAGTACTAGATAAGACAATCCCAATGATAAAATGGTACACTTGAGAATGATAATTTTCCAAAGCATAATTCATGGATTTTGAAAAAATCACAAGTGCGAGGAGACCGCCAATTCCGATTGGTAAAAAGGTTCCCAAAATATCTAAAGATTTAAAACCGATTAGCATCGGGGAATACAGTCCCAAAATCAAGAGCAAATTTGAAGGACTTAAACCTGGAACGAGAATTCCCAGTGTGATAAGGGAACCAGCTAAAATAAAAGTCAAGAAATTTGCAGGTAACGTTCCGACTAAACTATTGAGGAAATAAAGGCAAATCCCAGAGATGAAAAAAGTGGCTACGAACCAAATAACATCAGTTCGGTCGCGATCAGATTCTCTGGTAGATTCCTTTAGCAAGCTTGGAATCGTACCGATAATCGCTCCTGCAAATCCCCATAAAACAATGATTTTATAATGCTCTAAGAGATATTCAACTGGCAGGGAAAATAGTGCAATCCCTAAAACCATTCCAATACCAACAGGTAAAAAATAAAGTACATTTTCACGAAAATTCTCTTTTATATGCGCTAAAAAATAAATCATCCGCTCGTAAATCCCCAAAATAGTGGCTAAAACTCCACCAGATACCCCAGGGAGAATAAATCCTAGCGCGATGACAATTCCCTTAACAATTCTGATTAACCAAGAAATCATTCATTACTCCCTAAACTTTTCTTTGTTAGTCATTATAACATATTTAGAAACAAGAAAGTAGTGATAACTAGACGAGAAGAAAAGAAAAACTCTGCAAAGTTTTCGATTCAAACTATTACAGAGTTATTATTTTCCATTACCAAATAATTTTTTAAATGTTTTTGTCTGATTTTTTAAAGGAGATAGCTGATTAAGATCGACATCATGTGCAAAACCACCAATTGAGCCTTGTGATGTGTATTGATGTAAATCGTATTTTAAGTCTGTCTTAGGGGCAGTGTTGTAATAACCGTCATTATAGCCGTAAGTTGGAATCCAAATAGCTGTGAATTTCTTAGTTGAGATACTGTGTTCTTCAAGGAAATAGGTTCCGACATAAATCCCGATGTTCTTAGCACCCAATGATGATAACTTAGCGCGAAAAGCTTCAACACCAGCATTCATGTTCTCCATAGTTTTTTCTTCAACATCTAGCCAGTAGTAGGTCGGTTTGTATTTTGAAGCAGCTTTATAAAAACTTTCGGCAGCTTTTTGCATTTCTTTCTTGTTGCTACCAGCCACATAAGCATAGACAGCGACAGGAATATTTCGTTTTTGAAATTCTTCTATGTGGCGTTGATAGGATTTATCAATTCCGTTTAAGTGTGTAGCTGCATTTTCTTTTTTTGCTTGTGCTCCGCTATGCACGCGTATAATGGCGCCAGAAACATTTTTTGCTAGTACGTCATAGTTAATATCACTTGGCAATTGCCAGCCGGACAAGTCAATGATTGGTTTATAGGCTTTGTCTGCTTCATCGGAATCTGAAGTATCAGTTGACTGAGAAGTAGCTGATGTTTGTGTAATAGCGTCCTTTTGCTGTTTAGTTTCCTTGTTTTCTGAATAATGCTTCGCTCCTAAAATAATCACAATGAAGCTAACAAAGAAAACAAAGACAACAAGCGGTTTAATCCTCTTTCTCATATAATTTCATTTTAACGTAAAGTCAGATAAAAAGCAAAATAAACTAGTAGAAAATAAGTATTTGTCATCAAATTGAAATATTAAAGAAAGCGGTTTATTGGACATAATGGTGAAGAATGCTTATAAATCCTATTCATGGACTCAGCTTATTGTTCTTTTTTTTAGTTAAAGTTTAGTCTAGATACTGCAAGGATTTAAAAAATACCGTTCGTCAAATACTTTTTTTTTACCCTGAAAAGTGGTATAATGTTCGGTGAAAATTTAATAATATTAGGTGAACTATGAAAATTGATAAACGCCACCTGCTTAATTATTCCATTTTGATTCCTTATTTGGTTTTATCTATTTTGGGATTGATAGTTGTTTATTCAACGTCAAGTGCCACTTTAGTACAGGTAGGAGCAAATTCGCTCAGATCTGTTTTAAATCAAGGAATTTTCTGGGTAATCAGCTTACTTGCCATTGCTTTAATTTACAAAATAAAGTTAGATTTCTTAAAAGACAATCGACTGATTGTCATTGTTATTTTTGTGGAAATCTTGCTTTTAATTTTATCTCGCTTCCTTGGTGCCCGAATCAATGGTGCACATGGTTGGTTACGATTTGGTCCGATTAGTCTCCAGCCGGCTGAGTATTTAAAAATTATTCTGATTTGGTTTTTAGCACAGCGGTTTTCTCATCAGCAAGATGAAATCGCAACGTATGACTATCAGGCTTTAACACGAAATCAACTGATTCCACGCGCACTGAACGACTGGCGAATCCTAGTCGTTGTGTTAATTGGAATCGTAGCAGCGCTGCCTGACTTGGGGAATGCGACCATTCTTTTGCTGACGACCTTAATCATGGTAACGGTTAGTGGGATCGGTTATCGCTGGTTTTCAACTCTTCTTGGGATATTTGTCACTCTTTCCACAGCGGTTTTAGCAGGCATCTGGTTGATTGGTGTGGAAAAAGTTGCTAAGGTTCCTGTGTTTGGCTATGTAGCAAAACGATTTAGTGCCTTTTTTAATCCTTTTAAAGATTTATCAGGCGCAGGTCACCAGCTAGCTAATTCCTATTATGCCATGAGCAATGGCGGTTGGTTTGGCTTAGGATTAGGAAATTCTATCGAAAAACGTGGTTATTTACCAGAAGCACAGACAGACTTTGTCTTTTCCATTGTTATTGAAGAATTTGGATTTATCGGTGCCAGCTTGATTTTAGCCCTCTTGTTTTTCCTTATTTTGCGGATTATCCTTGTGGGAATTCGAGCGAAAGATCCATTTAATTCTATGATGGCTCTTGGTGTTGGTGGAATGTTACTGACACAAACGTTTGTCAATATTGGAGGAATTTCCGGTTTGATTCCTTCGACGGGTGTCACCTTCCCATTCTTGTCACAAGGTGGAAATAGTTTGTTAGTATTATCCGTAGCGATTGCTTTTGTTTTAAACATTGATGCCAATGAAAAACGAGAAAGTTTGTATAGAGAAATCGAAGAAACCAATCACGGTTTAAGAATTATTCGCTAACGTTAGATTGAGCAAAAGCTTATTGAAAGGTGTAGATTATGTCACTTCAAAAATTAGAAAATTACAACAATAAAGAAGTTATCAAAGAAGAAGTTACGATTCTGACGGACTTATTAGAAGAAGTTACAAAAAATATGCTGAGTCCTGAAACCTTTGAAAAAATCATTGCTTTAAAAGAATTAGCAGCAGCTGGAAATTATGAAGGGTTAAATGAGATTGTTCAAAGTCTATCGAACAAGGAAATGTCCTATATTTCTCGTTATTTTTCAATACTGCCTCTTTTAATCAATATTTCAGAAGATGTGGATTTGGCTTTTGAGATTAACTATCAAAATAATGTGGGGCAAGATTATCTTGGGAAATTATCCACAACGATTGATTTGGTTTCTGAAAAGGAAAACGCTGCTGAAATTTTGGAGCATTTGAATGTGGTTCCTGTTTTAACAGCTCACCCAACTCAAGTGCAACGAACGACTATGTTGGATTTGACCAATCATATTCATGTCTTGTTGCGTAAATACCGCGATGTGCGAATGGGCTTGCTCAATGAGCAAAAATGGCACAATAATCTTCGCCGATATATTGAAATTATCATGCGGACAGATATGATTCGTGAGAAGAAATTAAAAGTGACCAATGAAATCACTAATGTGATGGAATACTACAATAGCTCTTTCTTGCAGGCGGTGACTAATTTAACAGAAGAATACAAGCGCTTAGCCAAACAGCACGGGATTGACCTGAAAAATTCTACCCCTATTACGATGGGAATGTGGATTGGTGGTGACCGAGATGGAAATCCTTATGTTACAGCTGACACATTGAAAAAATCCGCTTTGACACAATGTGAAGTGATTATGAACTATTACGATACGAAAGTTGCTAATTTGTACCGTGAATTTTCTTTGTCAACAGGTATCGTAAAAGTAAGTGAAGCGGTGCAGGAAATGGCTTATCTGTCAGAAGATAATTCTATTTACCGCGAAAAAGAATTGTATCGTCGAGCCTTCTACTATATTCAAACAAAACTAAAAAATACAAAGACTTACTTTATTGATCAGATAAAAACCGAGCCACATTACCACAAAATTGAAGAATTTAAACATGATTTACTAGCTATCAAGCAGTCTCTTCTTGAAAATAAAGGCGAAGCAATGATTTCTGGTGAGTTTACTGAGTTGCTTCAAGCAGTAGAAGTATTCGGTTTTTACCTTGCTTCCATTGATATGCGTCAAGATTCCAGTGTTCATGAAGTCTGCGTTGCGGAGTTATTAGCGAGCGCAGGAATTGTGGAGCATTATAGCGAGCTTTCTGAAGACGAAAAATGTCACGTTCTGCTAAATGAACTTCTCTATGATCCGCGGATTCTTTCTGCTACACATGCTAAAAAATCTGCACTTTTGCAAAAAGAATTAGAGATTTTTCAAACGGCGCGTGAGTTGAAAGACAAGCTAGGAGATGCGGTTATTAAGCAAACCATTATTTCTCATGCTACGAGCGTGTCTGACCTTTTAGAGTTGGCTGTTATGCACAAGGAAGTTGGTCTCATTGACAAAGAATTTGCGCGTGTACAGATTGTGCCGCTCTTTGAAACCATTGAAGACTTGGATAATTCCTATGACACGATGAAGAAATACTTATCTCTTCCAATCGCTCAGAAATGGATTGCCTCTAATAACAACTATCAAGAAATCATGCTGGGCTATTCAGACAGCAATAAAGACGGTGGTTACTTATCATCCTGCTGGACTCTCTATAAAGCGCAACAGCAACTGACAGCTATTGGAGATGAATTTGGTATAAAAATCACCTTTTTCCACGGTCGTGGTGGAACGGTTGGTCGTGGTGGCGGACCTACTTATGAAGCCATTACCTCTCAGCCTCTCCGCAGTATCAATGACCGAATTCGCCTGACAGAGCAAGGAGAAGTTATTGGCAATAAATACGGAAATAAAGACGCTGCGTACTACAATTTAGAAATGTTGGTGTCGGCAACGATTAACCGTATGATTACCAAGAAAAAGAGCGATACTAGCACATCTAACCGCTATGAGCATATTATGGATCAGGTAGTAGAACGAAGCTATCAAATTTATCGTGATTTGGTTTTTGGCAATGAGCATTTTTATGATTATTTCTTTGAATCAAGCCCAATCAAAGCTATTTCCAGCTTTAATATTGGTTCGCGACCGGCTGCGCGTAAAACAATTACCGAAATCGGTGGCTTGCGTGCCATTCCGTGGGTCTTTTCATGGTCGCAAAGTCGGGTGATGTTCCCTGGTTGGTATGGTGTTGGATCCAGCTTTAAAGAATTTATTGATGAAAATCCAGAAGAAAATCTAGCTTTCTTGAGAAAGATGTATAAAAATTGGCCTTTCTTCCAATCGCTTTTGTCCAATGTAGACATGGTGTTATCAAAGTCGAATATGAATATCGCCTTTGAATATGCTCAATTGTGTGAAGATAAAGAAGTACAAGAAATTTATTATACAATTTTGGATGAGTGGCAATTAACCAAGAATGTTATTCTTGCTATTGAAGATTATGATGACCTGTTAGAGGAAAATCCCTACTTGCGAGACAGTTTAGACTACCGCATGCGTTATTTTAATATCTTGAATTATATTCAGCTGGAACTCATCAAACGCCAACGCCGTGGGGAGTTATCTCCTGACGAAGAAAGGTTGATTCACGTCACAATCAATGGAATTGCGACAGGACTGAGAAACTCAGGCTGATGAAGAATAAAAAATCGGATTATTTCCGATTTTTTTATATCTTTGTAACCCAAAACGCTTCCAATTCGTTATACTAGTGAAGGAAGGGGGATGAGGATATCAAACTAGATGATTATGAAAAAGTCTTGATTACCTTTGCAAAAGAAATCGTCTATTATCTGCAAGGCTCAGGCGTTCCAAAAGAGCAAGCAGAAGATGTTGTTCAGGATGTTTTTATCAAAATGCTAGAGTCTGATTTTGTCATCCCTGCTCAAAAAATGCGAGCTTGGATGTATAGTGTGTCTATTCGCCGCTATATTGACAAATACCGGCGTGATAAGCATTATATGGAAATCCTGCGACGAGATTTTTTTACAAAGGAAAATCAATTGATTGTTGAAGAAACAGATTATGACTTTCTCATGGAGGAAGTAGAAAAGTTGCCCACACAGGATAAAATCATGTTGGATCTTTATTATTTTCAAGGATTCTCAATAGGCGAAATAGCAGAAGTACTCCATTATTCTAAGAGCAAAGTCAAAGTTCAGCTCATGCGCAGTCGAAAGAAACTTCGACAGATTTTGGAAAAGAAAGGATATCATCATGGAAACATTTGAAATCGTTGCAAAGAAAAACAAAAAGCGAAATACCAAGCGGATTATCCTCTGGTCAACAACAGTAGTGGTAGTATTTTTTGGAATATATATTGCTGCTCGTATGATTACAGGAAAACTCATCAGCGACCAAGCTTGGAAGGTGGTCAATGAGGTACAGCTAGTTGAAAGCGTCGCCTTTCCTAATATTGAAACGTATACCTGGTCTGCTAATGGTGGAGATATGTTTCACGGTGGTATTAAAGGTAGACAAGCTAAAGATATTTATGGGATTCCGCTAGACTATGGTGAATACAAGACAGATTTTGGAATTTTTAATATCAATCGAGGAACTCTTTTTCATGCAAATTCTGGCAGATATACAGAATCTGGGGCAACTATTCAAATAGAAAGTAACCAAAAAGTGCCACAATTCTACAATAAAAATGTGAAAGAGGAGAAAGGAGAATCTGTCCATGAACCAACTAAAGAGCTTCCTTACGTAAAAGATATGCAAAATCAATTAGTAGAAGTGGCTCTGACCTTTGATAAACCATATAGTTTAAAAGAAATTCGAGCAATGATACCTAAGAACCTCAAGACCAATTGGTATTGGATTGGTACAAATTCAACAAGCGATCCAAGCTGGTGGCAACCAAGCAATCTATATGGTACGAGTCCAGATTATCTAACGCAAAAAGAATATGTTCACAAAAAGGAAGCAGAAGAAGCTATTAAAAACCTCAAAGAAGGAGAGAGACTGAGTAACAGACTTGCCCAAATGAAAGATGTAGATGGATTCTTGGCTAATCTGAAGAAATATATTAAAAGTGGATTTGGAAAAAGTAGCTATAATAATGTAACTCCGTCAGATGACATTAAAACCTACTTGAAAAAATTTGGTAAGCTAGACTTGTCTAAGAAAGAAGACCTAGAAAAATTAGAATTCTCAGGCGTTATCCTAACAGGAAAAGCTGAAAATTTTGCACAGTTGGAAGGTAAGGAGTGGATTTATGCATCAAGCATTGGAGCTTCTATACCAAATCAACCATACTACAAGTTGGACAAAGAATAAATTGATAAAAAAGGCGTGTAAGTGTCTAGAGTTTTGAGAATTTGAAAAAATTGAATATCTTACAAATCAAGAGAACGTTAAATAGCGTTCTCTTTTGTTTTACTTAAACCTCAGGAGGTCATTTATGCTATCTAAAGAAAAAGAATCACGAGAAGCTATTCTTTCATTCCTGATGAAAGAAACAGGTTTACCACAAGAAAATGCACTTGCAAGCATTAGCGAACTTGAATCATTTGGTTTGATTGGATTTAATTCAAACGGTGACTTCAGATTGAGGAAGGTGTAAGCATGAAAGAGATTCATCTGATAAGTGCAAATGAATACCAGACGTCAGAAAGATTTTATGCAGTCCCTAAGATTCTTTTTGAAAGTGATTATTATAAAGAGATGCGATTAGATACGAAGTTTGCTTATTCAGTCCTAAAAGACAGATTGTCTCTTTCTCTTAAAAACAATTGGATTGATGAAGAGGGGTATATTTTCCTTATGTACTCCAACTCAAAATTGATGGAAATTTTGAATTGTTCAAAATCAACACTTCTGAGAATCAAAAAGCAATTAAGTGAATACGGTTTGATTCGTGAAGTTCAACAATCAACAAGTAAATCTGGGAATCTTGCTAATCGTATTTATCTTGGTCAATTAAAAGACGATTCAATTTCTAGAATTAGTGAAAATACTGAGGATTCCAGTTCTGAAACAAGGGGGGTGTCAAATTTAGACCAGGGGGGTGTCAAAAAAATACTAGGGGGGTGTCAAATTGATACGGGCCTAGTGTCAAATTCAGCCCCTAATGATACTGATATTAGTGATACTGATTTTAGAGAAACTGAGATTATTCTTTCTGAGGATGAGGAGGAAAAAGCCCCCCAAAAATATGAAAGAAAAAATCAAGACCAATTATCACGGAAAGTTGATAGAGCTACTCAGTATGATCGTGAGTATATTTGGGAGTTGGTTTATGACCGGCTACTGAAGGAGAATTTCTCAAAGACCACGAGCGAATTTATTCTGCTGAAATTTGATGAGCGTTATCAATATGCTTTGGAACATATGAGGTTCGCCCGATCGTCTGAGAAACTTGCTGAATATGTCTTTAATGGACTACTAGCAGAATGGAATAATATTGTAAGAAAACGGGAGGGGATAAACTAATGGCACTTTTTGGAAATAATAGAGAGTCACAAAGAATGGCTGCAATGCGAGCAGAACCTAAACCAGAAGAAGAGCTAGAGATGTTGATTGAGTATTATGATAAAACAACAGAAACGATTTCAATTACATCCAACCTAGAAGAATTACAACAATTGGTTGGTAATTCCTTATCAACTGGAGCCAGTATGAATTTTCCAAGTGCACAACCACCTTTTGTAATCAATCCAAGTTGGGTTAAGAAAGTGACTCTTACAAAAAGGCAGTAGATTCAAAAGGGGAGTCTATGACACTGATTGCATACATTTTTAGATTTTTGACCTAAGCAGGTCATTAAACTACTTAAAGTTCTTTGACAATTGAATACCCCCACTGTCCTGATTAGCGGAACTAAGCATAAAAAAGAAAAAAGGGCGGTGTGTAGCTAGAAAAGGATATCTAGCGCTGTTCCACCACGTAAAGGCATAGCTAGTTAAAGCTATAAGCCGAAGGAGTTTGCGGTAAACTAGACTCAAAACCGTGCGTAAGAAACACAGTAGAAATGCTACGGCATTAACTCGGCATGGCTGTAAATCAGCCTTTGATTCACAAGGAGGAAAATGATGAATCAAATAAATTCAACAAGTGAGGTAACCCTCACAGATTTAAGACGATTAGGAATGCAAGGAGGTGCAACAGCCCTTCTTGACAATGGTGAAGAAGTCAAGTTGACGAAAAAATATGGTTTAATTTCTCGGAAAGGATACGTTGAAGGAAAACTTGTAACGGTTGCGACAATCGCAAATTATGGGAATATTTATAAAAGCATACGCACCATTAAACGTGGCAATATTCTTGTAGCCCGTAAAGTCAAACGAGGGAAACAGTCTATTTTACAGTTAACTGGCAAAGGTTACCATAGACCGATCGTTTCATCTTAACAGATAGAGTCCTCATCTGTCTGTTTTGAAGAACAAAGAAAGAGGTTTTCTTTGCTGTTGAAAGCAGATTGATGATTGACAGAATATTAAAATTACAAAATATAATTTTTGTAAAACTGTTTATATTGTTGTAAAATAAATAAAAAATAGATTT